>Ga0184636_1000032_pt1 | contig 31919 bp, 42 predicted proteins | sample PLM3_60_b2_FD_133164 | JGI IMG/M metagenome (GOLD analysis project Ga0184636, IMG submission 133164) | Groundwater sediment microbial communities from an aquifer in East River, Colorado, USA - PLM4_90_b2 | ecosystem: Environmental > Terrestrial > Soil > Riparian zone | place: USA: East River... | reverse complement strand
GTACAGTTTAGTAAACCCTGTAACTTTATCACAGGCCTGTTGTACAATGGTTACATAATCTTTAGCCTTACAACGAAGGCCGGTAGTTTGTTTGTTTTGCATCTGAATATTTTTTGCATGAATAATCCTGCAAAACAAAAGCCTCTGACGATAATCAGAGGCTTCGCAAACTACCGAAGGTTTAGTACAACATTGCATTGCCAATATGGCGGGGCGACTCAAGAACAATCAGCAGTATATCATTACTCAGCTTCGGTTTCGTCAGACGAATAACGCCGAGCAAAAGAATAAACAATGAACTTTTGTATTTTTACTCATCTTCGGTTCCGGGCTGGACGAGCAATGAATGCCGCCACATCGCCAATGCGGAGCCGTTAGCGGCAATTTAAAACCTCCTACAGTTTTCGATTTTATGTATTCATACCTATATGACACTAACATTTATAGAAGTCTAACAAAATCAAAGGGTGGGAAAGCAATATTTAACTTCAATCACTCATTGGACAAGAGTCCTATTCTTAAAAAAATCGCATCTCAAAAAGTTCTTTTCAAAATGACACCATTCACCTTAATAGAAGCATTAGGTGTAGCAATACCCGATCCTAAAATTAAATTGCCTGAACAAAATATCGTAGCACAAGAAAAGAGAGATGTAATTGATTTTATTTCTCAGGAGGCAAAATTATTCTACTCAATAATTCCTGAAACAAAAAGAGAATATCTTCTTAAGAAAGCGGAAGAACAAAGTAGATATACATCTTTTGAAGCAAAAGAAATTGAGAATATTTTCATAAACCTTCCGTTATCTAGCGATACCGTTGGAGAATACTTGAATAGTTGTCTTTTATTCGATTATGTATGTAAGTACCCTTATCCTCAAAAACTGGAAATTGAAATGATGTATACTTTTTTTATTCCTTCCTTTTTTATTACTAATCCAGCCACTTCAGGTCTAAGCAAATTTAGAATTATAAAAAAAATATGGGATACCATCTATCCAAAACTATATGTGAAAAGTGACTACCCGAAAGATGTTCTTGAGCAAATGAGTAGATCCATGAAAATCAAAAAGCATGAAGATTTTGTAGATTGTGAGTTAATACACATGGTATGTTTCGGAGACTATTATGACAAAGGGTTTCGTCCCGTAGTGGCTTTTACCTGTGATGACAGTAAAGTGGTTCTTGATCGTATAAGTATATATAAATCCATGGTAGAGGTATTCCTCAATTTACTAGATGAGAAAGCGAATAAAAGCTACCGCAACATTATAAAAAGTTGGAAACAAGGGATTGTTGTATTCTGTAATTTTGATGGAACATTTAAGGAAGTTATCGAGGTAAACCAAATACACCCTTACATTTAAAAACTGCCGCTAAGGGCTTTGGCTATATGGCGGTTTCACGAATAAGTTCTCAACTTCATATCGCTACTCAACGACATATCCGGCTAACGAATAAAGCCAAGCTATAGAGAATATAGGCTCATCTTCATTAACTTTACTCAGCAGCGGTTCGGGCTGACGGAACACGGAATGCCGCCACATCGCCAAGCCCTGGACGTCAGACTGTCTAAAAACTATCCACATCATCTTTATAAGATAAATTGATGCAGCATAAGCTAAGAAGTAGTTTTGTTTATGCAATTCATACAAGGAAAAAACAGAACACAAAGCATTCTTTTTCCTGAGTCGCTGGATCAAATAGTTGAGCAGGATAACGAGGTACGCATCATCGATCTTTTTGTAGAAAGTATCAATCTTCCAGATTTTAAATTTGTAATTAAAACAAGTAAAGAAGGCCGCCCTGCTTATCACCTCAAAGATTTATTAAAACTGTTCGTGTATGGTTATCTCAATCATATCCGCAGCAGCCGGCAGTTAGAGAAAGAATGCAAACGCAACATTGAGTTATTGTGGTTAATGAAAGAGCTTGCTCCCGACCACAATACCATTGCAAATTTCAGAAGAGACAATGAAAAAGCTATACGTAAAGTTTTTCGTTATACGGTGAGCATCGCCAAAGAGTTTAATTTAATCGGTGGTAAACTGGTTGCGGGGGACAGCACAAAACTGCGGGCACAAAATTCCAAGAAAAATAATTTTAATGAGGGAAAAATAGAAAGGCATCTTGCCTACCTAGATGCAAAGCTGGACGAGTACAACAAAGCATTGGCAGAAGCTGATGAGGATAACCCGCAGGATGCTGTGCACAAACAAATCATTCAACAGTACATACAAAAAAATACAGAGCGTAAACAAAAACAGCATTCTACTCAAATTCAAGTTCTCTTGACTTTGCCGACCCGCCCCAACGTTATTTTTAGCACATTTACAAGGCACACAAAACAAACCTTGCAAAAGAGCTAAAAATGCCAACGCACAAACACCCGCCCCGGCTAACGGATTCTATTCAACTTCCTTAAATAGAACAAGACAACTGCCATTAACTTAATTTCGGTAAACCAACCCAAATGCAAGAGAGTGCTTTCGCCAACGCTCTATTAAACCACCGCCTCCTTATTGTATTTGCTTCTGTATTCCAATGGCGACATTCCTGTAATTTTTCTAAATACTTCACGAAACGCTTTCACATCCGAATAACCAACTTCATACATTACTTCATTAACTGCTTTGCGACTGGTTTCAAATGCTTTTTTTGCCGATTCAATTTTTACTCTTTGCGAATATTCAACAGGAGTATTTCCGGTTGCTTTGATAAACCTCCTGTCAAAGTTTCGCCTGCCGACAGCAAACTTCGAAGACAAGTCTTCAACAGATATTTTTTCATCCACTTTACTTTCAATATATGCCTGTGCTTGTTGAACCATTTCATCTCCGTGCAACTTCTGACCTTTAAATATTATAAATGCTGACTGACTTTGCCTGTCCATTTCAATCTGAAATACTTTGGAACAAAAAATGGCTGTTTGCCTGTCATAATATTTCTCTATAAGATAAATCACCAGGTTCAGAAAAGAATAAGCGCCGCCATTTGTATAAATTCCATTTTCATCAGTAATCAATTTATCAGTTTGTAAATTCACTTTTGGAAACATAGCTCTGAAATTATCCGCAACAGCCCAATGTGTAGAGCAGGTTTTTCCATCCATCAAACCTGATGATGCAAGCAGGAATGCACCTGTGCATATACTTGCTATTTCAGCACCGTGTTTATATTGTTTCTCAATCCAATCAATCAGTAATTTGTTTTCCTTCACTGTTTTTTGATAATTATAATTCAATGAAGGGATAATGATGAGATGAGTTTTGGTTATAGATGAAATGTTTGTATGTGGCCTCACTGTAAACAAGCCCTCATAGAATTCCACATTTTTTGAAATACCTGCCAACTCGATTTTAAACAATTCTCTTCTACCGATTTTCTTCCAATACTCATTGGCTCTTGTAAATATTTTATAAGTACCTACTATACTGCTTAGGTTGTTTTGTCCGTCAGGCACTAATATGGTAAGATGTTTCATCTGTATTTTTTTTATTTAACAAAGATAGAAATATACCCTGTCCAAATCAACCCACTACAAAGTCCATTTCCCACCCTATCTGAGTAATATTTAGACAATAGTTTTGTGCCTGATAAAAAACATTTCACTAAAAAAAATAAAAACAAAATGAAAAGACTGGAAAACAAAGTTGCCGTTGTTTATGGAGATGGCGCCATAGGAGGTGCGATTGCAAAAGCATTTGCCCGCGAAGGTGCGAAGGTGTTTTTGACTGGTCGAACGGAAAAAAAACTTAAAGCCATTGCTGACGAAATCTTGTCCGCCGAAGGCGGAGGAGCTATCGAGACAGCCAAACTCGACGCACTTGACGAGCAGGCCGTAGAGAAACACATGAGTGAGACCGTCAGGAAAGCCGGGAAAATTGACATTTCTTTCAACGCTATCGGTATTCCCTATAAAGGCTTTCAGGATATTTTGCTCACTGAACTCTCGGTGGAGAGTTTCTCCCTTCCAATCACTACCTATACGCAATCTCATTTTATAACTGCAAAAGCAGCGGCTCGACGTATGGTGAAGCAAGGGCATGGCGTGATTGTCATGCACACACCTAACGGCAGTCGGATAAGCCCTCCTTTTGTGGGTGGCCTGGTGCCGGCCTGGGCGGCAATGGAAGCTCTCTGCCGCTCTCTGTCGGTGGAATGCGGACAGTATGGAGTGCGGTCAGTTTGCTTGCTTACGACCGCCATACCGGAGACGCCGCTTATTAACGAAGTCTGGGAGATTCATGGAAAATCACATGGTATAACCTCTGAGCAATTTCATTCCGTCATGGAAGATGCGACGCATAGGAAACGCTTAACTACGCTTGAAGAGCTGACAAACGCAGCTGTCTTCGCAGCCTCTGATGAAGGCAGTGCGATAACCGGAACCATTGTTAACCTCACCGCAGGGATGATTGTGTAATAAAAATCATTGAAATATCGCTCTTATTGAAATATTAATCAGTAAAAAATTAATTTAAAAAACATGGAAAAGAAAGTCATTTTAATTACAGGAACAAACAGCGGCTTTGGTTGGCTTACAGCTAACAGTTGCGCTGCTTTAGGGCACAAAGTATATGCTACCATGCGTGATACAAAAGGTCGTAATGCTGATAAAGCAAAGGCGTTGGTTCAGCAGGCAAACATAGAAGTATTAGACGTAGAAGTTACCAATGGAAAGTCTGTAACTGATGCGGTAGCAACTATCATTAAAAAAGAAGGTAGAATTGATGTGGTGGTAAATAATGCAGGAATCTACGCAACTGGAATTGCTGAAACGTTTACAGAAGATGATTTAGACAAAATAATGGATGTGGATGTGATAGGACCCTGGAGAACCATTAGAGCAGCTTTACCTCAAATGCGTAAGCAGGGAGAGGGATTAATTATTAATATTTCAAGCGTAGCAGGTCGTTTCTCTTTTCCTTTTCAAACGGTTTACAATGGTGCTAAGTTTGCTGTAGAAGGCTTAACAGAAGGCTTACATTATGAAGTAAGACCCTTGGGTGTGGATGTTGTGATGATACAACCCGGTGCGTTTCCTACTGATGTTTGGGGGAAAACAGTAACCGGTTCAGATGCTACTGTAATTTCGGGATATGGTGACCTGGCAAAAGTTCCTGAACAAATTGGTGCAGGTATCGGGCAAATGTTTGAAACCATGAAGCCAAACCCTCAATTAGTTGCCGATACAATTGTAAAACTAATTAATACACCCAATGGAAAAAGGCCTTTAAGGACTGTTGTAGATCCTGCAACCGGAAACTTTTCGGAAATTGCAAATAAACATGTAAAAGAGCAATACGATAATTTTTTAACTGCATTTGGTATGCAGGGAATGTTGAGCTAATATTTAAATAAAAACATTTGCCGCATAAAGTTTTCAAATTAAAATTCAAAAAAAAATGAAAACAGCAGATTTTACCACTACTCTCGTGGTTGACCAAACTCCTGAAGAAGTATTCAATGCCATCAATAATGTTCGTGGATGGTGGTCGGAAGAAATTGAAGGCAGTACAGAGAAACTTAATGATGAGTTTACCTATCATTACAAAGACGTCCACATTTCCAAAATGAAATTGATAGAAGTGATCCCAAACGAAAAAGTCGTTTGGCTTGTCATGGACAACCATTTTAATTTTACTAAAGACAAGAGCGAATGGAAGGGCAATAAAATTATTTTTGAGATAACTGACAAGGACAATAAAACACAACTCCAATTCACGCAATTGGGTTTGGTTCCCGAATATGAATGTTATGATATTTGCAGAGATGCATGGAGCAATTATATAAACAATAGTTTGCGCAGCTTGATAACCACAGGTAAAGGCCAGCCGAACCCTAAAGAAGGTGGCTTTAATGAGCAGCTACTCCAACAACACAAAAAATAATAAACATGAAAGAACAGAATTATCATGCAAGCATTATGGTTGATGCTACGGCACATGAAGCATTCAACTGCATTAACAGCGTTATAAAATGGTGGACTGAAAATTTGGAAGGCAGTTCGCAAAAACTAAATGATGAGTTCACCGTTCGTTTTGGCGACGTTCATTATTCTAAGCAAAATTTAGTTGAAGTTGTCCCCGACAAAAAGGTTGTGTGGCTTGTTACCGACAGCAAACTTAATTTTCTTAAAGACAAACACGAATGGACCAATACCAAAATCAGTTTTGAAATTTCTACCCAAAACGACAAAACGAAAATCCATTTTACGCACATAGGCTTAGTTCCCGAAATTGAATGTTTTGATGCTTGTTCAAATGCATGGAGCCAATATATTCAGCAAAGTTTATTGAGCTTGATCACCACGGGTAAAGGGTACCCCAGTAAGAAAGAAAATAAGACAAAGGATAAAAGTAAAGCCGTAAAGGAATAAATAAATCTATAGAAAAATAAACCACAATGACAACAAGCAAAAAAACATTTACAACGCAGGAAGTCGCAGCACGATTCAACGAGCTTGCCAAACAAGAAAAATGGTTTGAAATCCAGGACGAGCTTTTTGCAGATAATGTAAGGAGCGTAGACCCTCCAAATTCTCCGTATTTTAAGTATGTGGAAGGCAAATCTTCCGTTCGCAAAAAAGGTGAGGACTGGGTGAAACGGGTAGAAGCGGTTCATAGAACCTATACAACCGAACCCGTTGTAGGCGGCAATTATTTTGCGGTAGGGAGAGAGGTGGATATTACGGTACAAGGTTTTGGAAGAATAAAAATTGATGAGATAATGTTATATGAAGTGAAAGACGGTCAGATTGTATTAGAGCAATTCTTTTATTAAGAAATCTTTTCTCTATTCCGCCAGACTTTTTTCGACATCAAACAGAACCACATTATACTCGCTATAATTCATTCAGCGAATATTTTATTAAAAATATATTTGAAGGAGTTATTACTGCGACAATCTTTTCAATTGTTATTCCTTTGCCGGACAACTTTATAAGAAAAAGAGTGACAAGGTTTGACACGGCATCAACCTGAAAACAGCACACATTGAGTTTGGCAAAATGGCAGCTTCCGGAACCAGTGTTTCATCGTCCGGTTCGCTATTGAGCTACATATCCGGCTAACGAATTACTATCAACAAAAAAATATATCTTGGGCTTTTAATCAATGATCAGCTGCAGTTAGCCAGGGGCGACGAATCATTGACTATTGCCACTTCGCCAAGATCTGGTCGTTGTGTGCAATTCAATTGCTGTCTACAAAATTGATGCATGAAAAAAATTAAAACTCACTTAATAATTGCAATATTTCCTCTGTTGTTTTTGTCTTTTGCTTATAAGAATTTGACTAATTGTGAAAAAATAAAAAATGGGAAGTTTTATTATTATGCTAAAAAGACGAGAGAAAAGATAAATATTGAACGTTTTGATAGCCTACAATTAGAAACTAATACAAAAACAGGCGGTTCACCTATAAAAAGTAAAATTGTCTGGAAAACCGCTTGCAAATATGATATGTTTATTAATGCCCTTAGTGAATCTGGACTTACTAGAGTCGATTCTATAATTGCAGTAACCCCATCACATGTAGAAATAATTTTTATTGGTAATGCTTTTTATGTCTGCATCGCTAAAATGAACATCTTTAATAAAAACCTGGAATTTAGGGACACTATTTATTTCAAAACGTAGCTGATAATTCAAACTACACAACATGGGGTCCTATGTATATAGGAATTTAGAGAGGATAATGACTGGTAATTTATACGCTGGCGAACATTAAGATTTTTCAACCGAATAATTCTCCCACATGCAACCTAATCTCGTCAGAAAATTCAAAACCCTGGCATTAATTTGTCTTTTTACATGTTTCGCTGGGATGATCTTTCAACTCATCAACGAAGAGCGCCTCGGTTATAATAGTGTGTTGGTCGGATTCCCCTTAGGCCTGGTCTTTGGCTTGCTGGAATTATTTCTGTTCCCAAAGGCCGAAATGCGGTTTCGGCGATGGTCATTTACAAAGATTCTCCTATTCAAAACCTTGCTGTATACTGCCGTCATTTACGCTGTCACTATTGCCCTTACGATTATAGTAGGATTGTTTGAGGGCCGCAAAATGAGCGAACTCCCAGCCTTTCTGGCATCTCTGGAGCTATTGGTATTAGTAGTTTATAGTCTTGTTATCTACAGTTTGCTTGTATTCTTTCTGCAGATCAACCATCTGCTGGGAGAAGGAATCTTATGGAAATTCATCCGTGGCAAATACCACAAACCCCGGGAGGAGGAACGGATCTTCATGTTCCTTGATATGAAATCATCAACAACGATTGCAGAGCAACTGGGACATGTACGTTTCTACACATTGCTTAATGAGCTCTTCCACGAGATTTCACAACCAGTACTTCAAACGAAAGCTGAGATCTATCAATATGTCGGAGATGAGGTAGTTCTTACCTGGGAGATGGAGCATGGCCTGAAAAATTCGAATTGCCTGAAGACTTTTTTCATGTTCCAGGAAAGCCTGCTCAGAAATAGTGGGAATTACCTCAAAAATTTTGGAGTAAAGCCTGAGTTCAAGGCCGGATTGCATTTTGGAAAAGTTGTAAGTGCCCAAATTGGTGATCTAAAACGGGAGATCGTATATAACGGCGATGTGCTAAATACGACTGCAAGAATTCAAAATGAATGCAATAAATATCAGCGGGACTGCCTCGTTTCCGGAACTCTCATGAACCGGCTCAAACAAATAAATGGTTTCCAATGGGAAAGGATAGATGCCGTAACACTTCGCGGCAAGGAAACAGAAGTGGAGCTTTTCAGTGTGATTAACGTCCACCCAAGATCTTCCGCTCTGGCTTTGTGATAGTGAAAGACCCAGGGACTGTATAAATGAAAATACTACCTTACTTCATTCTTCCAATCCCAGGGTCTCGCCACAAGGCTAAGTATGAGGCCATCAGCGAAGACCCTGGTCGGATATTAAAAATTTGAAACCACTTAAAAGCGCCTGACACGGCATTTGCAAAAGCGTAGCTAAGGTGCTACCTTTCAGTTATAAATCATAATTAAACAACAGAACAAAAGCGAAGCTTAGTAATCCTAATTCCATGCCTTCGAAAATGCTTTCTCCGTTGTCCGTGCTTTGGCGACATTACTAACTCCGGGCATACAATTAATTGTAATTACCTCACAAAAATTTAAACCTCTTCATGTACTGAATTATTTGGTTACCTTGTTTAATTCAAAACTTAAACTATGAACCTTATTCAACAACCTCGCCGAAAATTTCTACAAACAGGAGTGGTAGGATTTTGTACTGCACTTTTTGCCGGACTACCAAAAATTAGTTTTGCTAAATCCACTTCTAATAACGATAAAGGAATTGTTGTGCGTGAAGCTGAAGGAATACACATTTTGACAGGCAGGCGCAAAGTGCCGATAACTATAAAAATTTCAAAAACAAAGCATGGCATAGATGGTATTTCATTTTGTGTTGAAGACCAGAGCCCAGGTCGCAAGATGCGTATTCATAAACATCTGAACAATGATGAACTTATTTTTATTCACAAAGGGGAAGGCACATTAACTTTAGGTGAAGAGTCTATTGAAGTAAAAACCGGAGATGTCGTATTTGTTCCCAGGGGCATATGGCACGGGTTGGACAATACCGGCAAAGAGAATCTGCTAATGGTTTTCCAATATTCGCCAGCTGGATTTGAAGAATATTTTATAGAGAACGGTACGCCAGTGGGAATGCCAGCTAAAGAAAAAACTGAAGAAGAATATGCAATAACTGAGAAAAAGTATGGAATGGTTTATAAAGAACCACGATAAAGCTCCGTAACTAAAACAAACTACGGCAGACAAAACGGATGGAACAAGCAGCACAAACGCACAACAGAAAGCCGTCAACGTTGTGCGTCATTTTATAGATTCCGAACAGGCTGCGTCTTTCTGGGATATGTAATAGATTTTATGTTTACCCGGATTAAAATAACATTTTTACTACTCGTATTAACTCAGAGATTGCATTCTGTTGAGGAATACGTTGGCAGATTATGGGAAGTATATCCTCCGGCAAAATTCATATGCAGTCTCATTTCTAAGAACCCCGAGACAGGTTTTTTAATACTTGACATCGGATTCTTACTCTTTGGTTTATGCTACTGGCTTTCTTCCATACGCAGAAATCATTTATATGCGCAAGGTTTAATTTGGTTCTGGATAGTTATGGAAATAATCAATGTAATCGGACATGTCTCTTGGGCATTATCTGAGCAAACCTATGTTCCTGGCGTAGCTACAGCTCCCGTTCTTCTTATTCTTGCAGTATATTTGACCCGGCAACTTCTCCATTTTGATTCAAGGTTATAAGAAAAAAAATAACGATAAAAAAATAACGAACGCACAACATCGGTTTGCAAAAGTTGGGCTAAAGAATACCGCCCTTAAATATTTTTGGGATTCTACCCGACTGCAGTAATTTGGCCGTACTAAATAAAAAGTTACGGCCAGGCGAACGACATGAATTCTATTTCCCAACCTTCGCAAAGCCGTGAACGTTGGCGTTCATTGTAACAGACGACACCACAAGACAAGTTGAGAACAATTAAAATGACAAAAACGGTTTTAATAACAGGCGCAAGTAGAGGAATTGGTTTTGCTTTGACACAGCAATTTATAACTAACGGCTATAATGTAATTGGAACAAGTAGAACAGGAAAAATTACTAACCTTACACATAAAAACTTTGAAGTCCTAAAACTTGAGGTGAAACGTGGCTTTTATTTTTCAACTTTTAGTCAAATAGACAAAACAAATAAAGAGCTAATCAATGCTTTTAATTCGTTTATAGTTCAAGTGGACTAAACAGCAGCTATCATCGCATTTGTGCTATTGTGGCTTATGAATATCGTGTTTTATCGTTCGGCTCGCTACTCAGCTTTTGTCCCCGCCTTACTTTACAAATTTGGCTTTAAAAATAGCGTCAACTTTTTATCAGGGCGACCCCATTTTACACCCCTTTCATATACTTTAAACACACCAAAAAAAATAATTCCAAAAATATTTGCGCAATCGAATAGTTGCACTTATGTTTGCAACCGATTAGTTGCATATAAATAAAAATATAAAATGCGAAGAGACGTATTTCAAGCTATTGCAGACCCAACTCGTAGAGCAATAATCGGACTTATTGCACTCCAGGCAATGACACCTAATGCCATTGCTGAACATTTTTATACAACCCGGCAAGCAGTTTCTAAACACATAAAAATTTTAACTGAATGCCAAATTCTTAAACAAGATCAAACAGGAAGAGAAATTTATTATCATTTTAATCCTAAAAAAATGAAGGAAGTAGCCGATTAGTTAGAACCGTTCCGCCAAATGTGGGACACTAAATTTAACCAACTTGACAAACTTTTAAACAAATTAAAAAATAAATAAAATGGGCAGTATCAACAAAACACAAGTCATTAAGGATTTAAAAGAAAAATCAATTCTTGTTTCAAGAGAATTCAATGCCCCCATTACAGACGTTTGGCGTGCCTTCACTGAAAGCGAACTACTTGACCAATGGTGGGCACCTGCACCATGGCGAGCCGAAACTAAATCTATGAATTTTTCGGTAGGTGGTTTTTGGTTATATGCAATGATAAACCCCGAAAACCAACAGCATTGGGGACGCATGAATTACCTTGCTATTGACTACTTAAAAAGTTATGATGCAGAAGATTGCTTTTGTGATGAAGAAGGAAATATCAACCCTGATTTGCCAGTTTCAAAAGGCAAAAATGTATTTACTGAAACTAATACAGGCACAAGAGTGGAGTTTAAACTAATTTATCCAACTGAAGCTGACTTACAGAAAATTGTTGAATTTGGCTTTGAACAAGGCATCACGATTTGTTTTGACCAATTGGAAACATTGTTTACGCTAAATAAAATCTAAGAAGATGAACAATTCAACCAGCAAAACAAGTTTTGCAAAACTCACTATTGCAAGTGCTGTTATTTCGCTACTGTGTTTATTGATATTACATTTTGCAAGTCCTGAATTTGACCCCAGTTGGCGAATGATAAGTGAATACGCATTAGGAAACCATAAATGGCTTATTACTTTGTTCTTTGTTTTTTGGGGTGTAAGTTCATTCTTTATAATCTTTTTACTTTGGAATATTGTGACTACCAAATGGGCAAAGTTTGGTATACTATTAATTTGTCTTTCATTCTTTGGACAAATCATGGGTGGAATGTTTGACATAAAACATAAATTACATGGACTTGCATTTTTATTAGGCGTGCCATCATTACCAATAGCAGCATTGCTTATCAGTTATCATATTATCAAAAAAGAAAATTGGAAAAAATATAAATCACCAATATTATTTTCAGCCCATTTTGCCTGGATAAGTTTAGTGTTAATGGCGGTATCAATGGTGCTAATGATTTCGGGATTTCAAAAGGCAGGTATTCCAATAGGAGAAGGTATAGAGCCGCCAAAATCTGTTCCGGATGGCGTTATTGCATTGAATGGTTATGCCAACAGAATTTTGATTTTGGCGTACATTTATTGGCTAATACTTATTGCAAAAACGTATTTGAAAACTGAAACCAAAAAGAAATAAATCTAAATTTTAACAACAAAAATAATTTAAAAAAATGGCAAAAGTATCTATCTACCTTAATTTCCAAGGCAACACAGAAGAAGCCTTCAATTTTTACAAATCAGTTTTTAAAACGGAATTTGTAACACCAATTATGTATATGAAAGATGCACCTCCGCAACCGGCTATGCCGCCAATGTCTGAAAAAGATGCAAATAGTGTAATGCATGTATCTCTGCCTGTATCAGGCGGCACGGTTATAATGGGGACAGATATGCTTGAATCTATGGGACACAAAGTAGTCATAGGCAATAACACTACTATTAATCTTGAGCCGGATACAAGGGAAGAGACAGACAGATTATTCAATGCTCTTTCAGCAGGTGGCAGCGACATTGCTCCGATGCGTGACGAGTTTTGGGGATATTGGGGTTGTTGTTTAGACAGGTTTGGTATTCGTTGGATGTTCAATTTCTCAAACCAACAATAAACGGGAAAAAGAAAACAACTACAACATGGGCCCTATGCTATGCTGGCTGACGAATATATTCTCCTATTTCGCTTATCACCTTTAGTTCCGGCTGACCCGACACGGAATATCATCCCTGCAGCAAGCCGTCAACGTTACCAGTAATTGCTGAACGATCCCATTTTACACCCCTTTCATATACTTTAAACACGCCGAAAAAAATAATTCAAAAAATATTTGCGCAATCGAATAGTCGCACTTATGTTTGCAACCGATTAGTTGCGTAATAAATAAATCATAATGAGAAGAGACGCATTCCAGGCAATCGCGGACCCTACGAGAAGAGAAATTATTAATCTCATTGCCCATCGATCATTGACACCAAACTCCGTCGCAGATAGTTTTGATATCAGCCGGCAAGCCATTTCAAAGCACATAAAAATTTTGACTGAATGTGGAATTATTATCATCAACCAGAAAGGAAGAGAACGATACTGTTACATACAACCCGAAAAGCTGAATGAGGTGGTTGACTGGCTGGATAATTTCAGGAAACAATGGGAACACAGATTTGACAAGCTGGACAACCTATTGATCGAAATGCAAACAAAACAAAAAAAATGACAAAGAAAAATCAAACAAAAATCACAGCCGAACCGGACAGGCAAGAACTATTCATCACAAGAGAGTTTGAAGCACCAAGAGAATTAGTTTTTAAAGTTTTTACCGATCCGAAATTACTGGTGCAATGGCTGGGTCCCCGCGATTTAACCATGCAAATTGAAAAATTGGACAACAAAACCGGAGGTTCATACCGGTTCATTCATTATGATGCAAGCGGTAACCAATTTGGCTTTAACGGAGTAATTCATGAAGTAGCTGAACCGGAAAGATTGATCCGGACATTTGAATTTGAAGGACTCCCTGAAAGAGGACACGTTTCATTAGAAACAGCAACATTTGAATCCCTTACCGGGGGAAGAACAAAGGTTATTATTCATTCTGTATTTAAATCTGTAGCAGACCGCGATGGAATGGTTATGTCAGGTATGGAACGAGGCGTTGTGGACTCTCACAATCGCCTGGACGAACTATTGGTAAAAGGCATATAGCCCGGACTGCTTTGAAAACAAAATATCTACTTTTAAAAAATAAAAATCAGAACTAAATCAAAATGGAAACAATAACCTTAGACAATGACATTAAGGTATTTTACATAACGGCAAAATCTTTTCCGGATGGTATTATGGATGCACATAAGCAGCTTCACGCCTTAGTTCCTTTTTCACCAGACAGAAAATATTTTGGAATATCCCGACCTGAAAATGGTCCGATAGTTTATAAAGCTGCGGCAGAAGAAATAATTCAGGGGGAAGCGGAAAAATTAAACCTTGAAGCAATTGTCCTTAAAAAGGGTAAATACATTTGCCTGACAATAAAAGATTATGTGAAAGACATTCAACGTATTGATAAAGCGTTTAAAAAACTTCTTTCATATCCTGACCTGGACCCAAAAGGTTATTGCGTTGAATGGTATTTGACTGATAAAGATGTAAAATGTATGATAAGACTAAGAAATAACTAAGCTTCAACCGACCGGATGAACTATCAGAAAAAAGATTCGAATACTTAATTTATTGCAATGTCAAAAAAAACAGCGTCACCTAATCTAACTGCCAGGCAATTCATTGAACAACTTAAAAGTTTTCAATCCGATGTGGAATTAAAAAAAATTCAGAGATACTTTAAGACAGGCAAAGGCGAATATGGTGAAGGCGATACATTTATGGGAGTAAAAATGGGACAACTTTTTTCATTAGCAAAAGAATTTAGTGAGATGCCAATTAACGAAATTGAAAAATTACTGGAAAACAAAATTCACGAAGTAAGGGCCGGAGGTGTAAGCATTATGGACAAAGCAGCCCGTAGTAAAAAAATTTCAGAAAATCGTAGAAAAGAATTCTTTGACCTCTATATGAAACGCCACGATAGAATTAACAATTGGGATTTAGTTGATTTGGGTTGCTTATATATGACCGGTAGCTATTTGTATGACAAGCCCCGGCAGGTTTTATATAAACTGGCTAAATCAAAAAATACCTGGGAGCGAAGGTCTGCGATTCTCAGCACCTGTTATTTTATAAGGCAAGGCGATTTAAATGATACTTTTAAAATAGCCGAAATTTTACTTAATGATAAAGAAGACTTGCTGCACAAAGCAACCGGATGGATGTTGCGTTTTGCCGGGGACAAGGACCCTCAAAAGCTTTTGCAGTTCCTGGATAAATATGCCGCAACAATGCCCCGTACATTGCTTCGCTACTCGATTGAAAAATTAGACAGTAAAAAAAGAGAGTATTATTTAAAATTGAAAAAAAGTAAACAATTAAAACAACAATAAAATGAAACAATTCTGGATAAGTCTGCCGGTGAAAGACATTAATAAGTCAAAAGAATTTTTCACCCAACTTGGATTTAAATTTAATACGAAATACGGGAATAGCCCGAATTCGGCTTCGCTGCTCGTTGGAGAAAAAGATGTTGTGGTAATGCTTTTTGACGAACCTAGTTTTAAAGGTTTTACAAATAATGAAATTACAAGCACAAAACAATCAACGGAAGTATTACTTTCTATTGATGCACAAAGCAAAGAAGAAGTGGATGAAATGGCTAAAAAAGCAATAGAAGCCGGTGGCGCAAGCAACCACAAGCCAACAGAAATGAAAGGCTGGATGTATGGCTGTGTTTTTTCCGACATTGACGGTCATCGCTGGAATGTGCTCTATATGGATATGAGTAAGATGCCTCAGGGATAATAGCTTAATCTATAAATTAAACAGGATGAAAAATACATTCAAAAGTGCAGGAGCAATCCTTGCAGGAATTATCTCTGTCTTTGTTCTGTCCATCGGGACTGATACTGTATTAGAAAAAACAGGGTTTATGAAAAGGGAACCGTTTAATTATAATGCCTGGTGGATAATTCTGCTGGTAATTATTTATCGCAGCATTTATAATGTATCAGGCTGTTATATTGCTGCAACTTTAGCCCCAAACAAACCAATGCGACATGCCATAATACTCGGAATAATAGGATTTGTATTAAGCATAATAGGGACTGTTGCAATGTGGGACAAACCTCCTCATTGGTATCCGATTTCCCTTGTTATACTTGCTTTACCTTGCGCCTGGCTGGGTGGAAGGTTGAAATTAAATAAACAAAGAAACCAATTGGAGAAATAACAACTACCACTAAGAAGGGTTGGCAAAATGAAAAACAAAATCTAATTTCCCGGATAACTGAAGGGTTTTCATTTTGCTATTGCATGACAGTTGCAGAAAACAAACAATAACTAATAAAACAAAAGCCAGGAAGTGAGAAAATTAGTTCTATTTATGCATACATCTCTGGATGGTTTTGTGGCCGGGCCAAATGGAGAAATGGACTGGATCATAGTTGACGAAGAAATGTTTGACTATGCAGGCGAACGGACAAATGAAGCTGATACAGCTTTATATGGACGGGTAACTTATCAAATGATGGAAAGTTATTGGCCAACAGCGGCTGATCAACCAACAGCAACTAAACACGATATTGAGCATTCAAGATGGTATAATAAGGTTACCAAGGTTGTTTTATCAAGAACAATGAAGGGTGCAGATTTACGGAATACAAAAGTTATAAGTGATAATCTTTCAAACGAAATAACTCAACTTAAGCAAGCCGCAGGCCGGGACATTTTAATGTTTGGCAGCCCATCAGTTGCCCGGTCGCTTATGCAGGATGGCTTAATTGATGATTATTGGCTTTTTGTAAACCCGATTCTACTCGGACAAGGCATCCCATTGTTTAAAGGCATTAAAGACAAAACCAAACTGAAACTCCTGAAAACAAATCCTTTTTCTTCCGGTGTAGTTTGCCTTCATTACGAGAAAATTCCTGATTAACATAAAGACTGCAGTTTCAGATCACGCTTGGGGTTGTCAACGCTTATCTTTCCCTGTGTCGGTTATAAAATTTTTAAACTTCCTGTTAATAATACGCTTACTTCAAATTTAAGCGTTGAACTAATTGAACAGGAATCAATACTAAAGGAAGTTATCATCACTAACAAGAAAAATTGGAAATCAACGACATTAAATGAATTTACAAGATGCAGCAATAATTTTCCTGGTTCAAATGGTTATCAGATTCAACCGGCGCAACATTCCGCAATCTTTATATTTTCCATTGATTGTCCTCATTCCTCAAAATACACTTCAGGCAAAATCACTATTTAATTGGGCCAGGAGATGGTAAGGAAAAACTTAAAGCATTTCTATAGAACAAGTATGAAACAATAGAACATTTTGTTTAGCGTTAAACAGAAATCAACTTACACTACCGGCACCATAACCCGACAAATACTAACCTGTTGGCAGAAATTATTAAAGCCAGCTTTTAGATCAATCAGGCAGCAGAAAAGAAACAAAATAGTTAAACCAATGGCAAATAATAAATCACATCATATTCTAAACACATCTTCCAATTTATTGGGATTTTGTCTTGTTGTTTTAACCTCGCTTAAAATATCAAAGTACGACAGGTTAACCCTGATAGATGAATCTACCGGCGTTGCCAGTATGTTTTTAATTGTAAGCTGCATATTTTTTTTTTTATCTATTCGTGCGACGAACGAAAAATTTATTGATCACTATGAAAATATAGCTGATAAATTTTTCATGGCGGCCTTATTATCAGTCTTCGCAATAATTTTTATGATTGCATTCTCAATTATATTTTAATACTACATTTAAAACAATTATTTGATCAGGCGAATAGACTATTTTTGAAAATAAATAGTTGAGAAAAAAACCTTAAAAAAGTGGAGCCCGGGCAAGTAGTTTCCGGGGGATCGATCGCTGTTGAGAAAGTGAATGCCTGTAGTATAAGCCGGAGAGATGATGCCGGATAGGAGATGCCGGATTAACTTATGAAATTTGTAACTTTGAAACTTTTTTGAATTCCCTAAAATTTTAATTTTCAACATGCTGACAGTTCATCACCCCTGGCATGGGGTTTCTCCCGGTGAAATGGCGCCGGGAACAGTAAATGCGATCATAGAAATTCCGGAGGGATCAAGATCAAAATATGAAGTAGATAAAGAAACAGGTTTGCTGAAATTAGATCGGGTTATTTATTCTTCTTTTCACTACCCGATCAACTATGGTTTTATTCCTCAAACCCTGGGACAGGATAATGATCCTCTCGATATCCTGGTACTGTGTTCACAATCCATACAGCCCTTATGCCTTGTGCAAGCCACTGTGATCGGCAATATGCAGATGATCGACCAGGGCACACAGGATGACAAGATCATTGCTGTAGCCGCGAAAGACCCTTCCGTCAACCATATTAAGAACATGGCCGAATTACCACAGCATTTTCTTGCTGAACTGAAAAATTATTTTGAACAATACAAAGTGCTGGAGAATAAAAAAGTGGAGATCGATAATTTCCAGGATAAAGCAGCGGCACTCAAGATCATTATGGATGCGATCAATTATTATAAAACGAATTTCAAAAATTAATTTTCTTGAAAAATAACAACCTGGTAAAAATGAATGCAGAGACTATTTTGCTGCTGATCCTGGTAGGATTGGTTGCGGGCACATTAAGTGGTTTGGTAGGAGTAGGTGGCGGAATTATTATTGTACCGGCTCTTGTACTCCTTCTTGGTTTTTCGCAGCACCAGGCACAGGGTACCTCATTGGGATTGCTGTTACTCCCCGTAGGAATTCTTGCCGTCATCAATTATTACAATAAGGGCTTTATAGACCTGAAAGTTGTGGGAATTATGTGTGCGGCCTTTGTCATCGGCGGCTGGCTGGGAAGTAAGATGGCCTTATCTCTTTCGCAGGAAACAGTAAAGAAAATATTTGCCATTGTTCTCTTTTATACAGCTTTTAAAATGCTGGGATGGGATACGATATTTTTTAAATGGGTGAAAGACTTGTTCAATTAAAAACTATGAAACTATTTTTCCGTTTGCTCCTGATAATATGTCTGACAAATCAAGTTTTTGTACAAAACACAAGGGATTTTAAACGAATTCAGGAAGTAAAGGAATATTTTTGGGCGCCTTCAATAAAAATTACTACGCATTAACTTATTGTTGCCCATGAAAAGAAACCTTTCATCTATTTTGTTCATTTTCTTTACGGCATATTCTGACGGGCAGCCGATTGTTATTAATATTGAACCTGTTTCAGCTGATAATCCTGTTTTTCAAATAGCTAAAAATTATTTTCGGTCAAATCCATACAACACATATTTCAGCAGCTTTTTGAACCACCTCATAAATGATCCGACGCTATCTGATAAAACAATCGAAAAAAGAACCGATACCGGCTTTTTCTTTTTTAAAGGTGACTACAAAAATCACAGCCCGTTCAATTTTAAAGCGGACCGTACTGAGATCCGGTTAGCGGAGGGCGAAATAGACCTGGGAGATTCGCTTTTCACAACAGACACCCTTCTGTTTTACCAGTTACTCGGTTACAGTTATGGTAAAGAAGGATTGGGAGCAGTAAAAAAAGAATTTTCAAAATTCGATCGAAAATATGGCAAAAATTTTTATAGCGAAAATTCTGATCTGAAAAAAGGAGCTGAGATCGTTGGAGCCGTAAAAAAATATTTTGTCCTCTTTACTCCTGTATCTCCGGTCACCATAGCCTGGGCAAAATTGGATGATTATCAAAACATTTTTACAATTACCATTCGCATAAAAGTGATAGAAAATACTGCACAACTGCCGGTATATGGAAACAGACAATAAAAAACTATTAAGCGAATCGGTTTAGAAGATCTTTTGAAGGAATGGAAATAAAGAAGTTTCAAATCATTCTAATTATTGGTGCATATAATAAAGAAATCGGGGGTAATAAGGAAAATGCCAGCAGCTTTATAATCTTCTGAATCCTATTTTACAACTCACTCCGCCTGCCACTGGATTCCAGCCTTCAGTAGTTTTAGCAAAATAAAATGTATTGTAAAAAGAAACAGGAAGTTTGAGTATTCTGAATCCTACACCAAACAAAACAGAAGGGCTGATACTATTAAAATCCCAGTTACCATTCACAACCTTACCACTGAGAACAGATTTTTGTGTTGAAGGATCAACAGCATATTTTTCTTCGGTTCCCCGGTCCTTTGCAAACATATAACCCAATCCAACTCCACCAATAAGTCCTCTGCCGGTTTTTTTGCCGGAATTAAAAGAAAGTTTTATCGAAGGAGTAAAAGAAGAATAATGTCCTTTCGAATATACATCATCACAATTGCATTCGTAATTTGTATTCATATAATGGAGATCATATGATACTGTCAGATGAGGTTTGAATTGTTTGTCAACTCCTGCCAGAAAAGAAACAGGGTTGGAGACACCGCAGCCGCCATAAATTATTCCTGCATAAGGAACCAATTTATTTTTTTCTTTTATTTTTCCGTTTTGAGCAGGAACGACTGAAGTGAATGCTAAACAGGTCATTAGAGACAAAAATATTTTCATTCTCATAGCAAAAGATTTGTATGATGAATTTACAAAATATATATCACCTGGAAAAATATTCTACCAATACCGCCTGATGGCCGTTAAAGAATGTGTTCTCTTTCCTGTATCCCCATTCGTGATTCCTTTTTTATCTATCGTATCAATTCTTACTTTTCCTGAAGCATGAATGATCCGGGAGGGGTTTATTATGATCCCTACATGTGTGATCTTTCCTTTATTGTTATCAAAAAATGCAAGGTCGCCACATTGAGCAACTTCCAGGTTTTTTACTTTCATTCCCTGCTCAGCCTGTTGCCAGGCATCACGCAGAAGGTCAAGTCCCGCCAGTTTAAAAATTACCTGTACAAAACCGCTGCAATCGACTCCCAATGGGGTGCGGCCACCCCATAAGTATGGAGCATTCAACCAGGAAGAAGTCAACTGCATCATCAGTCGTTCATCAGGTTTTGCTTCGTTCCGGTTAAATGCAAAACCTTTGAAAACATAGTTGAACTTTCCGAACCCGCCTTCCCCTGCATGCAGTCCCGGCAGATTTGATCCTATGGGAATGATCATTTTTGATCCGCCGGTAATGATCGTGTTGATCAATTCACCTGCAACGATAAAACTATTTAAAGAATTCTCTTCAACAGGCTCAACAAGATTATTCCTGATCCATCCTTCATAATTATCATGAACAGTTTGAATATTAACCCAATTTTTTTTCATTTTGATCACCCTCATCATTTCGCCAAATAATAACTGGTTCACCATTTCAGTCTTATGGGAAGTCTTTTTTCTTACCGGTGCCGCGGGTACTATGCAGGCAACATATTCCATAGTAAAATTTTAACCAAGTTAAGAAATGAACACCTATCCACCCTGTGCAAAACGATTTCCTTTGCATCTAAGAATAGGTTTTCGTAGTTCAAAAGTCCGCCTGACCAGACGGGCGGGGTTTCAGTAGTTCGAAAGTTGGTTTTAAATTGCATCTGGTTAAACTTGTAACTTCCTGAACTCCCGGAACTTTTTAACTTACTATTCGTGAACGCTGATAAATACAAGCATATTACGGATCGGCAACTGCTTGAAAACTTTTATGCCGACCAGGATAATGAGTGGCTGGGCATATTATTACAGCGCTACACGTTATTGCTGCTGGGGGTGTGCATGAAATACCTGAAAAACGAAGAAGAGGCTAAGGATTGCGTACAACAGATATTTTTGAAGGCCCTGACCGAATTAAAAAAGTATAAAGTAGATTTTTTCAAATCATGGATCTATATGGTAGCGAAGAATCATTGCCTTATGAAAATAAGAGACAGGAAGATGCCGGTAGAATTAACCGAACGATTTCTTTCTTCTGCTGAAGAAGAACCGGACAGGGAACGCGTTTTGCAAAATGATCAGGCCATTGAACTCATGGCTGAAACATTAAAAGAGCTGGGACCTGAGCAGCAACAATGTGTAACTTTGTTTTATCTTCAAAAGAAAAGCTATCATGAAATAAGCGAAAAAACCGGCTTTACTATGTTGCAGGTAAAGAGCTACATACAAAACGGCAAAAGGAATTTGAGATTGCTGATCGAAAAGAAATTGAAGAAATGAGAAAAGCGGATCGGGATTGCGACAGACAGGCTATACAGTGCGTGTAGACAGAAGTGACAAACAATAATAATAGTACAGAAATGGACAACCTAAGGATTTAAATGTCGGAAAATTTAAAAGACATATTATCTCACCTCACTACGGATATTGACCAGGAAACTTTACTGCTTTACCTGCAGGATAAGCTTTCGGCTGAAAAAAAACATGAAGTAGAAAAAAAATTACTAGAAAATGAATTTGCAGACGATGCTATGGAAGGATTGCAACAATTTAAAAACAAAGAAGGATTGACCTTGGTGATCGATCAATTGAATCATGATCTGAAAGATAAACTGCAGAAGAAGAAGAAGAAGAAAAGAAGAGAGAAAATCCATTTAAAGGAACAACCCTGGTTATACCTGGCAATTGTTATTATTATGATGCTCCTCGTTATCAGTTATTTCATAATTCACCGTCTGCTACAGCAACAACCATAAGAATCAATACTTCAATTTATTCCCCATGTTCTTCCAGTCTTCAAAAACCTGTAGAGCCTGCGGATGAGGTTGATGAATAAAAGGTATCTGCCGCTGAAGCAGGTTCGTATTAATCTCCCTATAAATAAATTCATCATCAAATTCAATGGCGGCTGCATCATGCCGGGTATTGGCATAAACCACTTTATTAGGTCTTGCCCAGTAAATAGCTCCCAGGCACATGGGACAAGGCTCACAACTGGTGTACACTGCGCAACCCTTTAATTGATAGGTATTTAATTTTTTACAAGCCTGCCGTATGGCAACCACCTCGGCGTGAGCCGTTGGATCATTAGAAGATGTAACCATATTATAACCCTCGCCAACAATTTCATTATCCATTACTATTACACAGCCAAATGGACCACCCTGCCCTTGTTTCATACCCTGGCGGGATAGTTCAATGGCCCTTTCGAGAAACTTTTTTTCTTTCTCATTTATCATACCCTGAATTTAAGGATGATTTAATTAATCACAGGTTATTCACAAAAAAGATAGCAATATTAAATTTAGGTTAACTGATTATTACGACCGTATTTGTATCGTTTTTAAAAATAATTTTATTAGTATCCAAACAATACATATATGAAATGGCTTTTAGTCAGCATAAATTTCCAACAGGAAATTTATGAACTTTGGAATAATGAAGAAAAACTACTTACCCTGGTTTGCCAACAAGGGACCGGAGCATTAAGAATAGCCACTGCTGATGAAAAAAGGGTTTTTATAATAAGAAAAGAAGGTTTTTTGCGCAGCCGCACTGCATTGCGCAATGAATACGGCATCAGGATCGGCTATCTTACGCATGAAAGCAACCAGGATAATTGGGGAATAATAGATTTCAACAACGAAAAATTTAATTACTCCATTCAAAAAGGCGTCTTCCCTGAATTAGTGATCTACAAACATGCGGAGCCGGTTCTTATTTGTGAATTATCAGGCAATTCAGCTAAAAAATCCGGTAACTCAAATCATGATTCCCTGGTATTGGTTCTTTCCTGGTATGTGTTTAGTTCTGTTGCAAAAAAACAGATTGCAGAATATGCTTAACTGCTATGCATCAGTCCGTTGATTTATCCCCATCGGTAGAGGTATGCTGAATAAAACCAAGATATTTATGGCAACGAGGGCAAAAAATCTCTGTCATATTGCTCAATAAAAAATGCTCTCCTTTCTTTAACTCACCCGCAGTACCCTTCCAATGGCAATGATGACATTCAATTTGTTGATCGTTGTTGTCAGCTTCTTCTAAAATTATATGCATACGCTACTTTTTAAATGGAGTCGCGTATGTGCAATAGGGGCTAAAAAAATCCTGCGCAATAATAACAAAACTGTTGCCATAATTTCTATTTATAGATAAATGTTTTGCAATAAGTGTTCGGAAACCCATCCGAAGTAATGAATTGTTTAAAAATACCCTGATCAGCCTTTTTTTACTTTTTGTTCCCCTGATCTTTACTTCATCTGATCCTTCAGCTTTCATTTTATAATCATCCCCCATCTTTATTTTTATTTCCTCATCATAAACATAGACTCCCTCCTGTTTAATAATATGGCCATTTATTATATGACCTTGTTGCCATAAATGGCATCGCGTGTTTTTGTATCCACATACATATGAGGAGCTTTCTTTGTCTCTGCATCAATCATCAAACCAGTATGAGGGTCTCTTTCAAGATTTATCTCTTTCCCCGTTGTCGGATCAACATACCGGGCACCGGCATTCGTACAGGAAAAATATATCATACTTCCAATTGCTGACAATAACAGAAAAAATATCGTTTTCATAATTGTTCCCTTTACATAAAGGTTTACAATTATCAGACCAGCGAAAAGATGTATCGGAGTTAGTAGGAATATGAGAGGTAGCAGAATAGGATAAAATTATTTCCACTGTTCATTTTCTTTCTTCAGCGCCCTTAGCATTTCAGGATAACCCTGCCCTTTAGAAAGGCCATTGACAGCCTGTGCAATTCTTTTTGCCCTTGTTGGTTCTGTCTTTGCCGATTCTATCCATTTACTGAAATAATTCTGGTGTCCCCTGGGGAGCTTATTAAAAAATGCAAGTGCATTGGGTTCGTCAGCCAGGCATTCCATAAACTCGGCAGATAATTCATAGGGCTTATTATCCGCCTGCAACTGAACTTTTAGCATGGCCCCTTTTCGTTTGTGAATTCCCCTTCTGATATCAGCATTCAAAGCCATAATAAAACTTCCTCCTCCCATTGGCAATAATGCAACTCCGGAGAAAGAAAAATTATCCAGCTTTCCTTTCACCCGAAAAGATCGCTTATTGCCTGGTTTTAACTGCTGAGCAATATCGGCAGGTACCTCAATATAATGCCATCCTGTTTTTTCGCCCTGCCGGCCAAATTGTAATATGGCTGTGGTAAACTGAACCATGGATTTAAAATATAAACTTACTAATGTTTAAAAACCTCCGCAAGAGCCGGGCGCCGGGAAAAAGAATAAAGACGCTGAGTTTTTTTCTTTTTCAAGATGATCACATCCAGTTTGCATTAACAAAATCCGGTTTTTTAATAAACTGCCGGTTAAATTTGAAACGGATATTGGTATTAAATTCCAACCTCCAGTGGTCTCCAAAGAAATTATTGCGGGGAAAGAAATAGGCTTTGAATTCCATGGTCTCAAAGATCAGGCTCTCATTTTTTGTGCGCATGCCGCCTCCGTAGCTGCTATACCAATCACTGTGAGAAAATTTTGCTCCGGTCGGAGTGAATAAGGAAACATGTCCAAAAATAAAAGGAGCAAACCGAAAATTAGCAAGACGCCAGGGTGCAAAAAAAACTGATTCTGCTTTTAGCGTGATCCGGTTATCTCCTGCATTCAACGAATCATTACGCCATTCACGCAAACCGAAATCACTTTGGAGAAACAAGGGTTCATTCAAAATTCTCTTTGGCTGGCGGGCAATGCTGGCAGTAACAAAATTTCTTTCTTTCCAGGTTTTACCAAGCCGGACCAACCGGCTGAAATAATCTACATTGAACAATAGGTTGATATCTTCCAATTGCTTATGCCGCAAATAGCCATCAGCCTTAACCGTATAATTGAAATAACTTTCCCTGGCAGTAAAAAAATATCGTTGCAGATCCAAACCCAGGTAAGTTCTTGCAATTCCCCCTTTTCGTGTCCATCCCGTTGTTAATGAAAGATCAGCTCCTTCAGGGATGTCTTCATTTCTTCCAAAGCCATATACATACTGCGTTTTATAAAAATCCTGCCTGAATATAGTACCCGAAGACAAAACTGCACTCAAATCCGTGTATTGATAATAATATTGATATTGGTATTTAAACGGTATTACGCTGAAATTTTGCTGCAAATACCGGAGACCGATCAATGTGCGCAGCCGATTATCCGGGTTCTTTCCAAAAACTGTAAAAGCGCCGGTATTCCATCCTATCCATGCATCGTAATTATAATAGCGGTATCTATGATCGGTTTCATACAATGAATCTGCTGCATACGAATCGGCCGTATTATGCCAGGCCGCTTCTGCTGCATACGTAAATTTCATATACGGATTTACAAGGGGCCTGACAAAACCAGCGTACAACGTTTTCTCATTCCGGGTTCCTGTATTAAAATTTTTATTGTAAGAAAGGTATCCGCCATATCCATCAATAAATGAACCTTTAATATTTCTTGCCCTATATTCAATACCGCTGCCAAATTTTGGATTCCTTGCATTATCGTATAAAGTTCGGAAAAGCAATTTATGACCCAACCCAGCCAGGTTATCTTCGGAAATGGCAAGACTCATTCTTTTCGTACTGTGCATGCGGTAAGACCCGCCGATGGAAAGAACATCTTTTGTCAATATCACTACGTCCACCGAATCTCTTGTTGCTCTTACAACACGGATACTGGCATCCTGTATGTAAGGCAAATCTCTTAAGTGCCGTTCATTATCCGACAAAAGAGAAGGAAGCAGTTTATCGCCCTTTTTAAAAAAAAGATTATTGCGTATTACCTCTTCTCTTGTTTTATGATGAAAGTCATTAGCCCATTTGGTCAGCCTGCTTTTAAAATAATTGCTTGTATCGGTGATAGGTATTCCAAAATCCAATCTTTTAACCGTGATGTTGCGGATAATTTTCCCCTTGTACTGTCTCAATAAAAGGTCATTCCTCACAGGCACAGTTGGCGCAATAGTTTTTTCAGCCACAATGCCTCGGGCAAGTTTTCCCAATAAACCTTTCCGATGTAATAAAAAGCTATCAAGCCTGTTAGTAGTTGAATCCTCCTGGGCAGACAGGGAAACAGTAATGGCCATCGAAACTACTAACAAGAAGATCATACTACGCCATGGGCTATACTGCATAATAATAAAAAGTGTATGTGCAAATGTATGTGCTATGGCATAACCTCAAAATGGATACCTGATTATTGAGCAAGAGGTTAATGCAATTAGCAAACGATTCGTTAATAAAAGTAACAAACGGATTTATATAACCGTCATAGACCTCAATTTCCTATTTTTATTGACCAAAACAACAGCATTATTCATGCAGGTCAAATCTACCCTCGTAAACAGGTTCTTCTGGTTGTCCATTTTCATTCTCAGCTTAACAAAATCATATGCACAGAATATCAACGTAACCTTTAAGGCGCTGAACCAAAAAAAAGAACCTGTTTCTTTTGCGTCTTTTGCAGTTATTACCCGTACCGATACAACAAAAATACTTCAACAAGTAGCCGATACAAATGGTATCGCCTTTTTTAAATTATCAAAGGGCGCTCATTACCTTATTAAGGTTTCATCCGTCAATTACCAGCCCCTGGAAAAAGGAATTGTTCTCAACGACGGTCAGACTCATTTTAGTTTTATTCTTGAACCCTTGCCCATTTCTTTAAAAGGAGTTGTTGTTACAGCCCAAAAACCATTGATGACACAGGAGGATGATAAGACCATTATCGATCCCGAACCCATTGCGGCGGCTTCTACCAATGCTTACGAAATCCTTGAAAAAACTCCGGGCATTTTTGTGGACCAAGATGGCAATGTCTATTTAAGCAGTATGACTCCTGCCAATATTTATATCAATGGCCGAGAAATGAAAATGAGCACGGCAGATATTGCGACCATGCTCAAGAGTCTTCCCCCCAATGCTATTTCGAAGATTGAAATACTCCGGACTCCTTCTGCGAAATATGATGCATCGGGTGCTGGTGGTATTGTGAATATCGTTTTAAAAAAAGGAGTAAAACTGGGATTAACAGGAAGTGCAACTCTTGGAATAAACCAGGGAACCTATGGGAACCAATTTGCAGGTTTTACACTTAATAACAATACAGATAAGCGCCGTTCCTATCTTAATTTAAATTATGGCAAGAGAAACAGTTATGAAAGAATAAAAACCGACAGGCTGTTTGCCCCGGATTCGCTTTTGAGCCAGGATGCTTATACAAAATATCCCGCTAACTCATATTATATTGGATATGGCCTTGGTTACGATCTCAGCAAAAAATGGGAAATTGATTTTTCCGGCAGTATAAACTTCAATGAATTTAACAATAACACTAAAAACAAGACTGCGATCAGAAAGATCAGCACTTCCCAGACTTTGATTGAAGACCTGGATAAAGTAAATAACAAAGGAAACTCTTTGAGCATGGGCAATGGAATTGAAGCCAAAATAAGAATTGATACCCTTGGTTCGGAATGGGCATCTGATGTGTTCTATTCTTATGCATATAACAGGTCTGACCAGTTTTTTAATGACGGAGACGGCCGCGGCGATAATGAACGAAACTTTTTTTTCATTACATCAGACCTGAAGTTGAAGATGAAAAAAAGATTTACACTTGAAACAGGTGTAAAAACTTCTGTTCACAGTTATAACAATAGCGCCAATTATTTCAAGGAATTCAGTGGTGTAAGAACAAAAGACAATGACCGGACAAACAGGTTCAGGTACAATGAAAATATCAATGCTGTTTATTTACAAGGGGCAAAGACATTGGGAAAAAATATTATCATTAAGCTTGGGGCAAGATTGGAAAATACGAATATGGAAGGAAGACAGATCATTCCTGCCGACACTTCATTCAACATTCACCGCACAGATCTTTTTCCTTACATCTATCTCAGTAAAAAAGTGATGGCGATTGCCGGTTATGAATTGAGAGCTTACCTCGTTTATCGTCGTACTATCACAAGACCCGGATACGATCAGCTGAATCCTTTTTCAAGATACGTGGATCAATATCTTTCTGAAACAGGTAACCCCAGGTTGCGTCCGCAATTCACTACAAATTATGAAGCCAATATCAGTGTGGATGAACGACCGTTGCTCGCCATTGGTGCAAATGATACAAAAGATATTTTTACTAATGTGGTTTACCAGGCAGACAGCAGCAAAATCATTGCATACAGAACTTATGACAATCTTGGCAAAAACAAAGAAATTTATTTACGTGGCCTCGGCGCTATTCCTCCCGGCAAAAGATATTTTTTTGTTTTAGGCGCACAATACAATCATAATTTTTACCAGGGGCAATACGAGAACAAACTTCTTTCTTACAAAAAAGGAAGCTGGACATTTTTCACTTATCATCAATTAAAGCTGGATAAACGTTCACAAATTACTCTCAATGGCTTTGTACGATTTAAAGGACAGCAACAGTTTTATGAGCTCGGCACTTTCGGGGCATTGAATACAAGCATCAACCGCCAGTTCATGAAACGAAAACTGATTGTCACTCTCAGCATGAATGATATTTTTTACACCAATCAAAATGATTTTATAATCCAGCAGGGAAGTGTCAAAGCCAGTGGCAATCGCAAAGCAGATACCCAACGTTTTGGCGTCAATATCCGCTACAACTTTGGCATCAGGAAAAAGGAAGATAATAATGACCCATTTAATATTGAATCACCTGAAAAGACAAATTAACTTCAGATACATTGTGCATTTAATTGAATGCTAGGTTTATGGGGATTTTCTTCCACTATAATCTTATCCTCTCATAAGTTGATGAAAAACGTTTTCGTGTAAGCTGTCCTCTATCAAAATAGCATGGATAAAATATTTTTGTCCCTATCATGCAAAACAAATCACCATTACATTTTATTTATTAATTCTTCTAAATCCGTTTTTATCGCATCTTTTTTTAGTGTAGTGCTAATTGCGCGAGATTCATATTACATTAATAATCTTCTGTTAATATCGAGGATGGCATGAACTTTTATTATCTATAATGAAAATCGTATGAGGAACTAATGAATAGTTATTCCTTGTTAGAATTCATTTGCCCTATTATTAACGCTAAACTAAAAAAATATGAAAAGAAAAACACTCCTGTTGCTTACTATCTGTGTTACCATGGCAGCAACAGTATTTGCACAAAATCGTGTTTCAGGTGGAATAACTGCCGGAGCTAATTACTCATATTTATCTTCCAGTGATGAAGTAGCTGGCTACAACTACGATTGGAAATGGAAATTTGGTCCTGTAGGCGGAATATACCTGAACCTTCCAATTGGTAACACCCTATCCATTCAACCGAGTTTGCTTTACTCACAAATGGGCTCAAAATATGAATTTACTGATAACACGGGAACAAGAAAATGGACACAAAACCTGGGGTATCTTTCTGTTCCGGTACCTTTAAAGATTAATGCAGGAGACCATTTTGCATTTTTGTTAGGTCCTCAATTTGATTTTCTTGTGGGTGCAAGACTTAAAGATGATGCTGATAATAAAGTAAAGAATGAAGATAATTTCAAGCAATTTGATTTTGCACTTACAGGTGGAATACAATTGATGCCAAATTCGCCGGTTTCAATTACAATAAGGGGCATGGTGGGATTAAACAATCTTATGGAAACCCCATCTTCTGCTGTCAGCCAGACCTATTTAGTAGGTAAACTTCATAACAGCGCTGCACAGGCAACATTAAACTTCAGGTTGTTTGGCGGCAAATCAAAAACAGTAGCCGTAACGACCCCTGAAGTACCTGTGGTATTGGACAGCGACAATGACGGGATTCCTGATAATATCGATAAATGTCCCAATACTCCCGGAGTTGCTAAATATGATGGCTGTCCTGTGCCTGATACTGATAACGATGGCATTAATGACGATAATGATAAATGCCCGACCGTTCCGGGTGTAGCCAAATACAATGGTTGTCCTGTGCCGGATACAGATAATGACGGTATCAATGATGATAACGATAAATGCCCGACCGTTCCGGGTGTTGAGCGCTACCAGGGTTGCCCGATCCCTGATTCAGATAATGACGGTGTAAATGATGAAGAAGATAACTGTCCTCATCTGGCAGGTACAGCAGCAAATCATGGCTGTCCTGAAATAGATGCAAGTACACAAAGCAAGGTGGATGTAATGGCGAAGAATATTTATTGGTCAATTTCCGGCGGTTATACACTTTCAAACAGATCAAATAAATCTCTTGACCAGATAGCTAGCATGCTCAAGGCAGATTCGAATTTAAAAGTAACAGTTTCAGCGCATACTGATAATGTGGGTTCTGATGAAAAGAATAAGACACTTAGCCAGGATCGTGCGGATGCGATCAGAAATTATCTCATTAGTAAAGGGGCAAATGAAAGCCAGGTAGAAGCAATAGGCAATGGCGAAGAACAACCGATAGCTGATAATAAAACAGCAGCAGGTCGTGCTAAGAATGCAAGAGTTGAAATAAAATTGCATTACTAGTTTCGATGTATGAATAGAAATAAAAACGCTTCCTCAAAAAGGAAGCGTTTTTATTAGTTGTGCGAAGGTTAAGTAAGATTTTAGGAAAGCAAATAAATCTTACTCTGAATCGTGATGAATTTAATTAAATCAGCTTATCAGGCTCTTTTCTTTTCCGGAGCCTTACGCCTTGTCTTTTTAATTGCAGCATCAATCACCTTACTAAGGTTTTCAAAATTAGGCTTACCGGTAAAAAGTTCCCCATTAATGAAAAAAGCGGGCACATCTTTTACCCCAAGATTAATTCCTTCTTTCAAATCATCCTGTACCTGCCAGCCATATTTACCATTGACAAGATATTCCAGGAATTTTTTGTTGTACACACCGGCCTCTTTAGAATGCAGTTTTAAACTAACTGTACCTAGCTGGCGCCTGTTCTGAAATAAAATATTATGCATCTCCCAGAACTTTCCATCCTGGGCAGCAGCAACGGCCGCTTCGCCGGCTTTCATGCTGCGTTGATGAATGCGTGTCTGCGGAAAATGTCT
>Ga0184636_1000031_pt1 | contig 32489 bp, 27 predicted proteins | sample PLM3_60_b2_FD_133164 | JGI IMG/M metagenome (GOLD analysis project Ga0184636, IMG submission 133164) | Groundwater sediment microbial communities from an aquifer in East River, Colorado, USA - PLM4_90_b2 | ecosystem: Environmental > Terrestrial > Soil > Riparian zone | place: USA: East River... | reverse complement strand
TAAGTCCCTTTTTGATAATCAATTTTTTTCAGGGCAGCATGAATATTTGCAGGCAATATGCAGATAAAAAATAAGATCAATAAAACAGAAGTTATATATCTGTATAGGGGAATCAGTAAACCAATAGCTGCAACAATTTCAATTAAACCTGAGAAGTAAACAATTATTTTTTTAAAAGGAATGAAGTCAGGCAACATCATCATCATGCCCTTGCTGAATACAAAATGTCCTATGGCTGTAAAAAGCAGCATGACAGCCATGGCAAGATTCCCCGCAAAAAAAACGTTCCAGTTATGATAAAAAATTTTTGTCCCGATCAATGCAAGACAAAACGAACTTAATAAAATAAAGAAGGGTTTCATACCATGAAAGTTAAGAAGATATCAACCAACTTGTTTTATTTTAAATAGCTTTCTGCAGTTGCTTTTATTCCTTCTTCATACGAAGTGGGAATAATGCCAAATGCTTTTTCAATTTTTGATGAATCGAAAATATAATCCGAATCATTCTGGTAAATCATTTCATTCAGTTCTTTTATTATCGTATTGAATAGACCACCAAGCCGTGCAAAAAATTTACTGATTACCATGTAGCCGGGTTTAACGCCAAAATATTTTGCAGCTATTTCAATCATTTCTTTCCCTGTTAACGGAGGATGTGCGGACGGCATATGCCAGGTTTGATTCCAGGCAGTTTCAGTTTGTGATAATAACCACAACGCTTTTCCACAATCACGGGTGTAAGTATACGAATGTTTTACTTTATCATTGATCAGCCATTGCGCTTTTTTTCCTTTCGCAAATTTGTCCGTAACCAGGCTATTAAACACACTTGTTCCGCAATCAGGACCATAGAAATCCGCAGATCTTGTTATCATGGCTTTAATATTGCCGGCTTTTATTTCATTAAGCAGCAGGGTAGCAATCTGCGCTCTCACTTCTCCCTTTTTGCTGGTGGGATGAAATGGAGTTTCTTCTGTCATCGCTCCATTTACTTTTCCAAGACAATAGACATTATCGAAAAAAATAAGCCTTGCATTATGCTGCTTGCAGGCATCAATAGTATGTCGCATAATCTTTGGCCACAATTCTCTCCATACTTTTATGTCATAAGCAAGACCCGCAGTAAGATATACAATGGATGAGCCCTTTACTGCATTCTGTGTTTGCTCGTAGTTGCTTAAATCTGCCGGTTTCAGTTCTGCATTTGCAAAAGGTTTGGGGTGACGGCCAACTAAGCGGATCGGCTGGTTATTCTTTTGAAGTTCTTTTGCTAATTCATTGCCGATGGCCCCACCGGCTCCCAGGATTGTGTTCATAAAAATTCATTTTGTGAGCAGAAAACTATTGAACAATGAATTGAAAAATGATTAACAAATGATAATAAATTGCCGGAGTTAATTAATGACCAAATTTCAGTAATCCAGTTCCAGTCTCAGGCGATCCTTTAATTCTTTCACTAAGGGGTACTGCTCTGCCATTTTTTGAAATTGTTCTCTTGAAGTAAGAGGAGTTTGAGCCAGGGTACCCGATCCCGTATTTTCCTGCATTACAATATAGAATTGAAGCTGGCTATTATGCAGTTTTTCCCGCAGAAATTGAGATGCTTTTAATCCCTGCTGTTCAATAAAGCGCAACTGGATATTATTAGAAACAAATGCAATAAAACTGTTATCGTCCTGGATACTGAGTTCAGCCATTTCAAAATTTTGTCCGGCCGGATTTTTTTCTTCTTTGAGTTTTGTGACATACTCACTCCAGGCCGCCTGCAATTCTTCTAATTGAAGGGCCTTCTTTGCAGCTCCATTTCCATTTTCATTACCGCCATTGTTTTTTACCTGCCGGCGGATTTTATCCAGGGCAGCAAGTTTTGTATTGGGAGAGGCCTTGTCTTCTTCTTTTTTTTCTTCCACAACAGCCTTTGTTTCAATAACCGTTTCAATAAGTAATTTAGCTTCTTTTGTTTCCCGTTTGCCGGTACTTGTTTTATTTGCTTCCAGCGGTTGAATATTCCGGAAAGCAATTGATCTTGATTCAACTAGTTTTTTTTTATTGATGCCATTTGCATCACTGGCCAATTCAATCGCTTGTTGCAGGTAACAAAGTTTTATCAGAGCCAGTTCAACATGCAGGCGTTTATTGCGGGCTGCTTTGTAATTTATTTCGGTTTCATTCAGAACATTAAGAGCACTGATAAGATAGGCTGCCGGGAAATTTTTGGCTGTACTTACATATTTGTTTTTAAAACTCTCAACAACTTCCAGTAAGCCCGCACATTTTTCATCCTGGCAAACAAGCAGGTTGCGAATGAATTCTGCAAAACCATTTAACACCAGATCTCCTTCAAAGCCCTTGCGGTTTATATCATCATACAGTAACAAGGCAGCGGCAAGATCCTGTTGCTGCATGCAATCCATAAGCTTAAAATAATAGTCGGCATCTAAAATGTTGAGATGTTCTAAAGTATTCGGGTAATTTACCTCACCGTTGGTAAAGCTTACGATCTTATCAAGGATACTTAAGGCATCCCGCATACATCCTTCACTTTTTTGGGCTATCAGCTGGAGCGATGCTTTATCAGCTTTTATTTCTTCTTTATCGCAGATCTCCCCGAGATGTTCAACTGTATCATTTACCGTAATGCGCTTAAAATCGAAGATCTGGCAGCGGCTTAAGATGGTAGGAAGGATTTTATGCTTTTCCGTCGTTGCCAGAATAAAAATAGCATAAGGGGGAGGCTCTTCCAGGGTTTTTAAAAATGCATTAAAGGCAGAAGAACTCAGCATGTGCACCTCATCAATGATATATACTTTGTATTTACCTGCCTGCGGAGCAAAGCGAACCTGGTCAACGAGAGTTCTTATGTCGTCCACAGAATTATTGCTGGCAGCATCCAGTTCATGGATATTCAAAGAAGTTCCCTCATTAAATGAAGAGCATGATTGACAAATATTGCAGGCCTCGCCATCAGCAGTTTTATTTTCGCAGTTTATTGTTTTGGCTAAAATTCTTGCACAGGTTGTTTTGCCAACACCTCTTGGCCCGCAAAATAAAAAGGCATGAGCCAATTGATTGTTTTTGATAGCATTTTTTAATGTAGTAGTAATATGCGATTGCCCGATAACCGTATCAAAAGTTTGAGGCCTGTATTTTCTTGCTGAAACGATAAATTTTTCCATGCCCTCGTCCTCTAAAGGATATTATTAATTTCCCGAAAGAAGTTGCAAGATAAGAAAGGAATTATACCTTAAGAGAAGAACAATTCAGCTGTTGATAATTTTTTAAACTTTTAGCGAAAAGGGCTATACAAGTACCGGGTGGGGCCTTACTTCTTTTGCCCTGTCAAACATATATCGGTAAGTGATCAACTTTCGGCTACGGTAATTCGGAAGACTTTCCGCTACATTGATCATTTTAGGATTGAATTCCCCGATCCATTGCATTTCATAACTATCATACAGCCTTTGTCCCTGGATAATTTTTGCGCCTTCCACAACCATATATGCATCGGCGCCCTTACCCTGGAACTCCGGTACAATGCCAAAAACCAAACCCGTAAACTTTGTGCATCTTTTTGTTTTCTTTATCCAGAGAAATTTTAACTTATGAAACAGATCAAATTTGCCATTCAAATATTTAAACCATTGATTAAGGTCAGGCAGGTTGATCCAGATACCGATCGGTTCATTATTATAATAAATGAACCAGTTAATTTTCTCGTCCATCACCGGTTTCATCGCTTTAAACATTTTTATCACAACCTTTTCACTCAATTGTTTTAAACCCCCGTGACCCGCCCATGCTTTATTATAAACTGTTGTAAAATCTTTTGCAAATTTTGTCAATTGACCTTTGTGAATATGCCTGGCAGAAAAAGCCGGATCGGCAGCAAAAATTTTGTGAACATTAAAATATTTTGGCGGCAGTTGCAAGTCAACTTTCATTGCAAAACAGACCTGGTTAAAGAAGACCCTGAAACCATAATTCTCAAAGAGCTGCCTGTAATATGGCTGATTATAATTTAAGCAATACACCGGAGGTTCAAAACCTTCTACCAGCAAGCCCCACCAACGGTCCCTTTCTCCAAAATTAATGGGGCCATCCATTGCCTCCATGCCACGTTGCAGCAGCCAGTGCTTTGCCACATCAAACAGCATATCGGCAGCATTCTGATCATTAGTACAGTCAAAAAAACCAATGCCGCCTATCGGGATATCATCGCCTTTATTCCTGTATTTTTTATTGACAAAGGCTGCAATGCGCCCAATCAGTTTGCCATCATCATCCTTTAATATCCACCTGGTTGCCTCGCCATGGCGAAAAGTTTTATTCTTTTTTGTATCAAAAACTTCATGGATGTCCTTATCAAGCGGACGGATATAATTAGGATCATTTTTATTGATCTCTACATTCACCATGATAAACTCATGAGCTGATCGTCTGTCTGTTACTTCGTGAAGATGCATATACCTGCCGGGCAAAAATAGGGATCAATCCGTTTTCGTTGCACAATGCCGGCGGTTTTATTAGCTGCAAAAGAGTATATTTATAGAAACCAAAACTTTTGTTATGAGAAAGATAATTCTATTACTGGCAGTTTTTCCGGTTTTTTTCTCTTCATGCAGCAACGAGAAAGAGGGAACTTATCCAACTCTTCCGATGAAAACGGTTGAGGAAATGATGAATAATTATAAAAATTTAATTACCAGCGATCCTTCGCAGGTTATACTGCAAATTACGATGGATGATGAATTCCTAAGAGAATTCCTGAAAGGATCGGACCGGCTTAAGTTAATTGCGGCTGCCTATACTGTTCCCCAGGGAGATTTCCGAACCACAATAATTATCCAACTGATGAAAAAGAAAGGAAGTAAAGAAGAATATACTTATTATGACTTCCGTTCAATTTTTAAACCCACCGGAAAACTCGGTAGCGAAGATGACTTTGGAAGCATTTGCCCGCCGCCTGCGGATTGTGGTATCCCGGTGAGCAGTCAATAAAGACCTTTTAATTACAACACTGCTGTATCTTCGTCAATGTCGGTCCCGGCTTTTAGGGAAGGTTTTTTTATGTTCAGCCAGATCTTTTTTAGAGAAAAGTTATTTCTTGCTGCTATCAGTTTACGACTTGCCAGGAATTTTATAAGTCCATGCTCAAGATAATGCTGGAAAGGAACCAGTAAGGCGATCAACCCGATTTTGATCAGCCAGATTTTTAAAGGTTCTCCATGGGCAAGCCTGTGAATAAAACTATCAATCAGCACGATGATGAATTCAAACAGTGAAATGAAAGCAAAGTATCCGAGCAGCTTAATCGTGAGCTTAGAAACGGGGAACATTCCAATGATCAGCATAAATAAAAAAAGGGTCGCTAAAACAATGGTGATAGCCATATACTGAAGATTTCTTTTTCTCAGTGTTTTATCAGCAAGGTCCTGCATGTCTTTTTCATGCCTTTTATTTTCCCTGTCCACTTCAAGAAGCACTACATCACGCTGAGCTGCTAGCTTTTGTAAAGTGTCTTTATAATGAGTTTCCTGTTGTGCAAAATCATAAGCCTGTTTAAAATTTGATTGCCTCGCATACAGAACTCCCAAGGCCGATGTAATCGCTGATAAATTATTTAAGGAATTCAATTCTTTTGCCACAGCGTATGCTTTCTCATAATAGTGGATCGCTTCGGTTGTGTTATCGTGGGTATAATAATAATAGGTGTCAGCTAATCCCAGGTATATTATAAGCCTTGTGTTCTTATCGCTGTATATTTTTTCCAGTTCCGCTTCTGCAAACTTATAATAATGAATAGCAGAATCGGGTTGGTTCGAATAGCGATAAATATTCCCAGCGTCCAGTAAAAATAAGAGATACCGCTATTCTTGTATGATTGCAGCAGATCTCCGTTCTTGTAAAAATAATCAAGTGTTATAGTACTGTTACCTCCCTTGACCATGTAATAAGAAAACATAAGACGCTTACTGAAAAGCCTGTATTTTTCGGAATGTATGGAATCTGCCAGTTGATATGCTTTTTCAATGTATTGTTTTTCATCTGTAAGCCTTGCCAGTGCAATGTAATCGTCCAGTAATCCTTCAGTATTATTGCCTGATGAATTAAGAGCGAGGCTTTTTTTAAGATTTTCTTTTGCCAGCTCATTATTTCCGAGGGATTGATAGAGTGATGCATAATTATGATAAATAGCAGATTCGCGGACTGTGTTTTTCAGCTTGTATGCAATATCAAATGCATTATTATAATTTTTGTATGCATGAACAACGTCTCCTTTTTCTTTATAAATATCTCCCAGCTCCGTATATAATATTATTCTCAGGGAATCTGATGGAATATTTCCCAACGAAGAAAATGCAAGAGTAGCTTGTTGAATAGCGTTGTCATATAACCCTCTTTTTTTTAAAATATTGGCCAGCCTGATGTACGCCGAAGCCATGTAATCATCTCTTCCGGATTCCTTGGCATAATTGAGGCCTTTTTCTATAAACTTTGTTGTTCTGTCAAATGTTTCAATACTCGTCCAGGAATTTATATTCAAAATGGCATTGCTGAAAAGCGTTTTGAATATCAAGTCCTTATTATTTGACATTTCTGCTATCGAGAGTTGTAACTGTAAAATGCTATCAGCTTTTTTTTCCAGTTTATAGATATAATAGTATTCGGCTAATTCGCCAAGGGCATCTATTTTTCCGGCATCGTCAGTTGCCCGTTGATAAGCGGAGATAAGATCATTTTCTTTCTGACTAAACTGTGCAAGCGAAGGGCAGGATATTAAAATGGATGTAAAACATATGACTATTATTATTTTCATCCTGAGATTTAAAAAGATGAGACCCTCTATAAATATACAAAATGCACAGAAGGTTCATAAGGCAATCTTGCAGGTAATGCGACTGACATGAAGTGAGAGGCTAAATCATCCGAATTTGTCCGGGATCCTGGTTATAAAAACATTTTTGTAGCCAATTGCATATCATGACCGTAAATATCTTCCCTGAAATTAAGCTGACCATTATCGTCAACCCAGGCGGTGTAATAAGTGATAACAACGGGAATAGGGTCTTTTACTTTCACAAATTTTTGTTCACCGCTGTTCATGGCCTCTTCAATTTTTTCCGGCGTCCATTCCGGCTGGTTGCGTAAAACATAGTTCGCCATTTTTTCCGGCTCTTTTAAACGGATGCAGCCATGGCTATATGCCCGTTTATCCTGATTGAACAAGCTTTTTGACGGAGTATCATGAAAATAAATATTGAAACTATTAGGAAATAAAAATTTTACTCTTCCCAATGCATTTTTACCACCGGGTCGCTGGCGAATGACCGGAAGACCCTCTTCATTACCCGTGATCTCCATATTTTCTTTTGTCAGGTAGCCTGGATTTTTTGCCATTTCGGGTAAAACCTCGTGCGCTACAATACTTGGCGGCACATTCCAGTAAGGACTAAAAACAACCTGGTTCAGATCGCCGTTAAACATCATGGTATTATGACCTTCTTTTCCAACGACTACATCCATATCAAAAACTTTTTGCCTGCCTTCATACAAATGCAAAACAAATTCAGGGATATTCACAACGATCAGATTTCCTTTTGGTTCATTTGCCAGCCAGCGCATCCGGTCCATATTCATCACGATCTGTTGAATCCTTTTTACCACAGGCACATTCATCTCTTTTATCAATGAATCGCTGATAATACCGGTAGGTCTATAACCATGACGTGACTGAAAGTTTTTTACTGCCAGCTCTAATGTATCGTTATAAACCTGGCTGGTATCGTTCGCAGAAAGATCTCCGGTAGCGAACAATCTTTTTTTAATAGTGACAATATCAGGTGCTGAAATTCCTTTTTTTAATTTTTTACTCCGGGTATTGACCTGTGGCCATCCCCCTTTTTTTGCAATTTCATAATATTTTGCCAATTGCTCTTTTAATGCTTTGTATGATTGATTAACGTCTTCAAAATATTTATCATCCTTATGTTTTTTATTCAGGAGGGAATCCGAAAGAGCTAAGATGTCTTCTTTTTTTCGGGGAATAAAACGTTCCATCTCTTTACGCTTTACGTATCCCTTTTCATAATTGTGCAGCACATACATAATGAAATGCTGCGTAAGTGTCAGCTCTGTATTTAAAAACGATTTGTCCGACGCGCTGACCGAAAGTTCATCTTCCGTTATCAGGTTGTCCATTTTTTTTTGAAGAATTTTATCATGTAAGGAAGAATCCACATCATAGGTAGTAACATAATCATGCAGGTTCCAAAAACCCCTTGCCTCTTCTGTTAATCCGTCACTGCTGAACCAGGCAAACTGGTAATTACGTGTATTATAAAAACTACGTATCCTGTTAGCGATGGAATCGGGGATTTTTTTCCCGGAAATAAATTTTTCCAGGGCAAGACTGTCAAAAAAAAGATTACTATAAGCATTGACTTCCGTTATACTTCGATCCCTTTTACTGATGTTTTTGTCCGGAGCATTGGTAGTACCCTCATTTTTACCGTTCTGGCTATTGGTTGAATCGGAGCAGGCAATAATTAAGCTGTATAAGGATACTATCCAAAAAGTTTTTTTCATAATTCTGTTTGTACAAAAGCTATGCCTTGTATAAAGTGAGGAAGATATTATACAGTCTCGCAATTCCTGATCTTGCTGATCAGTAACTGTTGCTCCTGTCGTGAAGTTGTAAGATGTAGGGCTTTCTCGTAAAATTTTTTTGCCTCATTTTTGTTTTGCAGCTCGAAATAAATTTCACCGATAGATGTGTGGTAGAGATAATAATTTTCCAGGCCTTTTATTTGCAACAATTGATTCAACGCATTTTCCCTGCCAATAGCATAAGCCGATGCGATCGCCTTATTCAATGCTACGATGGGAGCCGGTTGTAACTGGTATAACATCCCGTATAAATCATAAATGGATTTCCAGTCTGTTTGCTCAAATGAAGGGGCGACTGCATGTAAAGAAGCGATAGCCGCCTCGAGGTGATAGGTTGATGTTTCAAAGATTTCTGTAGCTGTAGCTATTTCTAAATATTCAAAACCTCTTTGCACCAGGGGCCTGTACCATTTATTGCGGTCCTGGTATTTTAGCAGGATGATGTTTCCTTTGTCGTCTAATCTCGCCTCAAGCCTTGAGGCCTGGAAACACATTAACGATAGCAATGCATTGGTGCGGGGAAGATTCGTAACACCATGCGTGGTGAGAAGATAAGTAAGTCTCATCGATTCTTCACACAGGTCTTCGCGAATTAACTGGTCAGGATGGGAAGAATTGTATCCCTCATTAAATAAGAGATACAATGATTTCAAAACTGCATCTAATCGTAAGAATAACTCATTACCCTGCGGCACATTTAATTCTATCTTCTCTGTTTTTATTTTTTCCTTAGCCCGGTAAATTCTCTTGCTGATGTTTTCCTCATTAGTCAGAAATGCTTTTGCAATTTCATTTGCACTTAAGCCGCAAAGAGTTTTCAGCGTTAGCGCAATTTGCGATTCTTCAGCAATAGAAGGATGACTGCAGGCAAACATCATCCTGAGCTGGCTATCCTGTATTTCATTTTCCAGAAACAAATTATTTACGGTTGGAGTGAGACTATATTCTGATTGCAGCAGGTAAGAATAGTTCGGACTGATTTCTCTGAATTTTTTCTCACGACGCAGAAAATCAACGGCCTTGTTTTTTGCTACACGGTATAACCAGGCCGCCGGGTTATCAGGAATACCGTTGTAACTCCATGTGTTCATCGCCTGCAGCAGGGTGTCCTGTGCAATATCCTGCGCAGTTTCCAGGTTTTGCAAACCAAGTAGTCTTGACAAAACAGAAACCATCTTTCCCGACTCATGCCGGAAAAGATGGTCAATCGTTTGATAAATGGTTCCTGGTGAGTGCACAATCAGTTTTGTGCAATTTAATTTTTATCTTCTGTATCCTTCACTTCCATAAGCTTCACCCTTTCCCGCCTGGCATAATTGGCGCAGACTTTCCATGTATCTTCCCCAGGCAAAGGAACAGCCGGCAAAAAAATCATTTGCTTCTTTCCAATTTGCATGTTCAAACTTCACTCTTGTTTTGCCTTCATTTTCATCAAGCCAAAAACTGATTGTTGTTCCAATCCAGTCCGGCGGACCATCCACACACTCCCATTTCACCTTCCCGCCGGGTTGCAGCTCTGTCACTTTCATCTTATTGAATCCCTGGGCATCAAAACGAAATTCAATAATTCCGTTCATGCCTGTTTCCCCACTTGTTTGTACAGTCCACCAATGTGCAAGACCGTCAATCGTAGTGATTGCCTCATACACTTTTTCTTTGGGGGCATTAATATGAAACAAGTGTTTTATCGCTGCCATTATTTTTTATTTCATGAACATTAATTATAACTCATCGCTTCACGGGTATAATATTTTTTCAAAAACCCCAACTGGCCGATTTCATAACTTTCATGCTCTGCAAGAAAAGCAAGGGTACCTTCATTTGTAAGGTCTCCAACGGGGCTTTTAATGATAGAATCAGCAGCCAATTGTTCTTCAGTAACCGATTTTAATGCTTCGTTTAATAAACCCGTAAGCCTTTGCCATTCATTTTTAACCTCTGCCAGTGGTGGGTAGTTTAACGAAGCATCATAAGGTTTGAAGTTTTCAAATAATTCCCTGTAAGGGTTCGCGGCCGGTTTACCTAAAAACACCAGCATAAAATAACGGGAAGATAAAGTGTGGGCTGCAATCCAGCAGATGGGATTGTTGTGGTCGCTGAGCCTTTCTTTCGCCTGTTCTTCTGTAATGCCTTCGAGGGCATTGGTGAAGAGCCGGTCGTTTAATCCCAGGATAAGCTTCGAATGATAAATTGATTTTGCCATTGTAATTTTTTTATAGTTTAAAATTATCTTCCTAGAAAATTGTGGGCTAAAGCCACCTGTAAAGAATTGTAATTCATTATTCTGGTCTTAAGGGCGGGCTATAAAATGAACTATAATCCCGGCTTTAGCTAAATAAATTTTTTCGGGAATACAGATAGTCCCTGTTTTATCAGGATTAAATTTACATCTTCATTACCTGCCTCACCTGTATGCTGCCGTCCTGTTCATAATCGGGATAATCATCACAAATCTTCACAGCCTCATCCATATTCTCAGCTTTAATTAAAAAAAATCCTCCGACCACCTCTTTTCCTTCGGTGTAAGGGCCATCGGTTATTGTTTTATTTTTTCCTTTTATAAGTTTTCCTCCCGGCAACAGTGGTTCACCCGCTACATAGTTGCCATTTTTGTTTAGTTTGTCAATCCAGGCCATCCATTTACCCATTTGAGCCTGCATTAGTTCCGGTGAAGTATGTGGAGACATACCTCCCTGAAAAATAAGCATGAACTTTTCCATAATTGTTGATTTAAATTTTAAAAAAGATTTTGATGATGACGAATGAATTTTATTGTCCGGGACAAAGACCGATTATTTTTTCTTTTTTGAAGCAAAATATTTTTTCTATGGACTCCAGTAAAAATCATTCCATCCTTTTTTGATACCTGTAACATGTTTATCAGGAACATTGGCGTGCACCATATTGATGATGCCATCATTATTCCGCTGTTCAAAAAAATACAATTTTCTGAATAATTGTTTTTGCCTTAAAAATAATTTTTAATGTAGAAGATAGGCTAAGACGAATAAGTTTCATCGTTCCGGACAAAATGAAAAATCTTTTTTAAAAGATAAGGACAGGTTTTTCAATAATAATGAAAAGATGGTCAATGGGCGGAACCCGGACACTTCGACCTTGCTCAAAGCGGGCTCTGCGCCGCAATGCCAGTCAAATCAAGGTTAAAAAGCTTGTTATATAAATATTTTTCATCATTTTCTCCCGAATATTTCGGGATCAAATTTGCACATTGCCTTCCGCCCCTTACCTTTGCGCCCTGAAACAAACCCCTCTCTATATATGGCAAAGGCTGGTAAAGTAAAACAGGTTATAGGCGCTGTAATTGACGTTCAATTTGATGGTAAACTACCGGAAATTTATAATGCTCTTGAATTAAAACGTGAGAATGGTGATACATTGGTTCTGGAAGTGCAACAACACCTGGGTGAAGACAGTGTTCGCTGCATTGCGATGGACGGTACCGAAGGTCTTGTTCGGGGTACGGAGGTGATTGATACGGGTATTGCTATTGCGATGCCGGTTGGTGAGGGCATTAAAGGCCGGTTGTTCAATGTAACCGGCGACCCCATTGATGGTTTACCTGCTGTATCAAAGAAAGGCGGCCGTCCTATTCATAGTAAACCGCCGGCTTTTGAAAATCTTTCCACATCAACCGAGATTCTTTATACCGGTATTAAAGTAATTGACCTGATCGAGCCTTATTCAAAAGGTGGTAAGGTCGGTTTGTTCGGTGGCGCTGGTGTAGGTAAAACGGTAATAATTCAGGAACTGATCAACAATATTGCAAAAGCATATGCCGGTGTATCCGTGTTTGCCGGTGTTGGTGAAAGAACCCGTGAGGGAAATGACCTGATGAGAGAAATGATCGAAGCAGGAATTATGAATTATGGTGATGCCTTTAAGCATAGTATGGAAGAAGGCGGCTGGGATCTGAGTAAAGTAGACATGAAAGAGCTGGCTGAATCAAAAGCAACTTTTGTTTTCGGTCAAATGAACGAACCACCGGGTGCCCGTGCAAGAGTAGCGCTGAGTGGTTTGACCGTTGCTGAATATTACCGGGATGGTGATGGGCAAGGAAAGGGGCGTGATATTCTTTTCTTCGTTGATAATATCTTCCGTTTTACACAGGCAGGTTCTGAAGTATCGGCGTTGTTAGGACGTATGCCATCGGCAGTGGGTTATCAGCCAACACTTGCAACTGAAATGGGAATTATGCAGGAAAGAATTACTTCCACGAAAAATGGTTCTATCACATCTGTGCAAGCTGTGTATGTGCCTGCGGATGATCTGACTGATCCTGCCCCTGCAACAACTTTTGCACACCTGGATGCGACAACAGTATTGAGTAGAAAAATTGCCGACCTTGGGATTTATCCTGCTGTGGACCCGTTGGATTCAACTTCACGAATTCTGACTCCAAAAATAGTTGGAGATGTTCACTACGATTGCGCCAACAGGGTGAAATTAATTTTACAGCGGTATAAAGAATTGCAGGATATCATTGCTATTCTTGGCCTGGATGAGTTGAGCGATGAGGATAAACAAACGGTTGCCCGTGCAAGAAAGATCCAGCGGTTCTTATCGCAGCCTTTCCATGTGGCAGAAGCCTTCACCGGCTTGAAAGGTGTGTTGGTGCCCATTGAAGAAACAATTCGTGGTTTTAATATGATCATGGATGGTGAAGTGGATGAATTGCCTGAAGCAGCGTTCAACCTTGTTGGTACTATTGATGATGCAATTGAAAAAGGAAAGAAAATATTGGCGCAGGCGCAGGGATAATGGCGCCCCATCCCTTAAAGGGAGTGTAAAAATTCAAAAATGATTTTTCGGGAGGACAAGAAAAATTTCATCATATTATTAATTTCCAAATACCCCTTTAGGGGATAGGGGCATGAATCTAGAAATACTCACACCGGAAAAAAAACTCTATAGCGGCGAAGTGTACGGTGTACAGATGCCGGGTATTAACGGTAGCTTTGAAGTGCTGGAAAAACATGCGCCACTGGTAAGTGCATTGAAAGCCGGTCGTGTAAAAGTTCTAAAAGACAAACAAAATCATTTGGCTTACTTCGATATACAAGGCGGCTTTGTTGAAGTACTCAACAATAAAGTGACTGTCCTGGTAGAAGGAGCATCAGCCGTGGATGAATAGACTGGCGAAAAACCAGCCGGTCCGGATTTATGATAAAACTAAAACCCTCAACTTTTGTTGGGGGTTTTTTTCAGTACCTTACAGGGAACCTGGTCTTATGCGTTTGCTTTTATTTTTTTCTCTTTTGATTTCCGCCTGGGGATCAGCGCAGGTCAGGTATGTGGCGGCTTATGAGTGCAAAGTACACTTAGATTTTTCAACTATTTCTTTAGGACGACAAAAAATTCAATTCAATATCGATTCTTCAGAAAAAAAAATGGTTGACACTTTACATAAAAGTGTGATTGATTCTTTAAAAAAAATTATTAATGATACCAACTATATTAAAACCATATTTCAGCAAATGTTTGGAGAAGGCACAACTATTTATTTAAAGGTTGAGGCTGATCCGCTACATGCTATTTTGGAATCTTATAGTGGCGGGAATATTAATATGCACATGTCGGGAGATAGCACGGTATATAAAAACGGGCAATGGGAAATTTATGATTCTAAAAAAGATGAAAAACAAGATGAACCAGCTATTGAAGAATTTCAATACACCGGGAAGACGAAACAAATTCTGGATTATACCTGTTACGAAGCCATCACTAAGGATACTCTTAGTAAAACAGTTGCCTGGGTCTGTAAAGATCTCCCCCAAAGTATTTCTCCCGGCTTTACAACAAAAAATCTTCATTGTGCGATTTTTGAATACGCAAATCCAAAAATGAAAATTGAGATTGTTCTTAAAAGTCTTAGAAAGTACAGAGCGGATTAATTTATTATGAAAATCTTTAACCTCATTTTTTATATTTGACCAATATGACTTATTTGACCCCTTTGACTTTTGTTTTTTACTTTTTATAATCGATCCTCGACAAACCTGCATCTTTATTTTTACTGTACCATCCTGTTCCATATTCAAGTAAATAGAGCTTTCCATCAGGCCCTAATTCCATATCTATTATTGCAGCAAATTTTGTTTTTTCCATAAATGGTTCCATTTTGTAAAAATCACCATTAGGTTGCAATGTCACTGCTTTTATCCAGTTTCTCATCCAGTCATAAATAAAAAACTTACCATTATAATAATCAGACATCCTCGTTTCGCCCGGGTATAGGTCACTGTAAAATACCGGGCCAGCCATGGCTGTTCTTCCACCCGTACCTGTCCCGGGGAAATCAGGAGAGGTTCCATACGGGTACCAGATAAAAGCGGGCTGTGCAGCGGGTAATTCATTTATACCTGTATTGTTTCTTGAATTATTAGCTGGCTTTGCCGGATCAAATAGCTCACCTGTTTTACCGCTGTTGTAATCGTATTGATGGTATGCATAATTATTTCCGACAAATAAAGGCCAGCCGAAATAACCAGCTTTCCGGGCCTGGTTTATTTCATCATATCCTCTTGGGCCCCTGATATCAAAACTATCCTTATCTGAGTCTGGTCCTACTTCGCCCCAATAAAGAAAACTGTTCTTTTGATCAACAGAAATACGATAAGGATTACGATTACCCATCACATAGATTTCCGGTTTCGTTTTTTCTTTTCCTTTTGCAAAAAGGTTTCCTTCAGGAATTTCATAACTGCCATCCTGCTTTATACGAATGCGGATAATTTTGCCCCTGAGGTCATTTGAATTCCCTGAAGTTCTTCTTGCATCATATTTTTCATGACCTGGCCGGTCATCAAGCGGAGCAAAACCACGGTTCACATATTTCTGTTTTCGTTCATCAAAAGGAGTGGAATTATCACCCGTGGATACGTATAACAAACCATCAGGACCAAACGCAATTGAGCCTCCTGTATGGCAACAGATCTCCCGCTGTGAATAGAATTGCAAAACTATTTTTTCTGATCGCATATCAATCGAATCGTTCTTTAATTCAAATCTTGATAAGCGATTTACAGAAGTATCGGCAGGAGAGTAAAAAATATATACCCAATTATTTTTTGCAAAACCGGGGTCCTTGCAAATCCCCAACAGACCTTCTTCCGCATTTACAGTTGTATCATATTTCGTTTTCCAATAAACATTCAGAAAACCAGCGGGTTTTAATTTTTTTGATTCGTTTTTATATAATAAAATTTCTCCGCGGCGCTGAACAATTAAAATATCCAGGTCAGGTAAGATGGTCATTTCGGTGGGCTCAAAAAATTCTCCCTGTGTTAAAACAGTTTTAGAGAAATTCTTTTCATCCGGGGGATATTGTGATCTTGCTTTTGAGTAATCAAGCTTATTTTGTCCAATGGCATACTGAATTCCACCAAGAATATGTTTCAAATAAAACGAATCTGTGTATGATTCTTCTGTATGGCCCAGTTCAGTATAAAAAGCACGGCCACCATCATAATCATGATACCATGCCATCGGGTGTTCACTCCCTAATGTTCCGCCATGGTAGGATGTTTCATCTATTTTCAATAATATTTTTACATCTGTATTCAACTTTTTGAAATTATACCATTCATCGGTTTTATTCCATACACCGGGGAGGTGTTGCGTGGAGGAATGAGTTTTATCTGTTACCAGTAATTTTGCAGGTTGAATGGCAGGATGGTTTACAAAATATCCTCCTATCATATTCCCATACCAGCCCCAATCGTATTCAGTGTCGGTTGCTGAATGAATACCCGCAAATCCGCCGCCTGATTGTATAAACCGCTCCATTGCAATTTCCTGCTGATTATTCAATACATCACCGGTTGTATTCAGGAAAATGATCGCGGCATATTTTTTCAGATACTCTTCAGTAAAAAGATCAGCATTTTCAGAAGTATCTACTTCAAAATTATTTTCAGCTCCCAGTTTTTGGATCGCTGCCTTGCCATTCGGAATAGAGGAATGCCGAAAGGCTGCTGTTTTTGAGAACACCAATACCCGGGGCTTATTATTTTTTGTATTACAGGAAAGAAAAAGGAGGGAAAATAAAAGTAAATACCATACTAAATTTTTCATGCAGAACAATTAATGAAGAAAAATTACAACTAAATTTAATCGTAAACAGTGAAATGAAATTAATTGAGTTGCGGATCGATGGGGAAGTTGATCATCATTTCATAGTCGCCACCCAAATGTTTTAATGCCTCTTTCCATATCTCTGTATGGTCAATGCCAAAGACCAACCGGTTGGTTGCCTTTACGGTAAGCCATGATTTTTCTTCCAGCTCATTATTCAACTGGCCATCACTCCACCCGGAATACCCGATATAAAAGCGGATTTTTTCTTCCGCTAGCTGTGTATTTTTTATCATGTCTACCAGTTTTTCAAAATCACCTCCCCAGTAAACGCCGTTCATTACTTCCAAACCTCCTGGAATTTCATCGGGATATTGATGCAAAAAATGAACAGTATCCGTTTGAACAGGTCCTCCATAAAATAATGGAAGTTTATGACCCTCAAGCTCCGGTATTAATTCATCAAGGGTATTTTCGTATTTTCTGTTTATAACAAAACCAAAACTGCCCTGTTCCTGGTGATCGCACAAGAAAACGACCGTCCTCATAAAATTGGGATCCTTTAAAAACGGATCAGAAATAAGCAATATACCGGCAGCGGGTTCAATCATATATACAATTTAGGAGTAAAAATTTATTTTACCCAACTGTTGAGGTGTTTAAAAATAAAAGAAGTTATTTATTTCAAATCGTGATACTTTTATCCTGGTTGCTCTAAACCTGTGTTAAAAAACGATGTTTACCTTTAAAACTATCCTGGCCCGGAATCCGGAATATTAAATTTGCAGGGTTTCTATGTTATAAAACATATTATCTTTCCAGGATGTAAGTAAGAGCGATGAAAAAAATTTTCCCCATTATAATCGGTTTGATCAGTGTATCGTTGGCAGGGATTATTATTATTCAGGTATTGTGGTTGAAAAACATGGTTCTGCTCAAGGAGCAGCAGGTTGAGGATAAAATAACTCATGCCACAGAATCTGTGGGGAAAAATCTTTCAGATCGCAAGGCCGCTTATAATTTTGATAACTCCAGGGGTTTATCACCTGATGATTTTTCGCTTAATTTTTTAAAGCCAACTACAATAGGCCGAAGATTTACCAATGCTGAGATACAGCAACTGATAAGAAAAGCGTTCCTTTCTGTTGGCCTGGATAAAGTACAATTTGAGTTTGCTCTTGCAGTCGTAACGGCTGATCAGCCATTCGGATATGTGGAACGGCAATCACAGAATTTTATTTATAATGATAGTAGTTCAAAAGATAAAGTTTGTGTTGTTTATTTAAATCCTCCAAGTGGCAGTGAGAATGAAAATATTTCGCCGAATGAAATACTGACAGTTATTGTACCTGATTATCGCAGGATAGTTTATCAATCACTCCGGCTCCCGATCATTTCAGCAATCATTTTCACCTTAATAATCATTACTGCATTTTATCTTACGGTGGGCACCATACTAAGGCAAAAAAAACTGAGTGAAATAAAGAATGATTTTATCAATAACATGACCCACGAGTTTAAAACTCCGTTGGCTACGATTTCGCTTGCGGTTGATGCGTTGCGTAATGAAAAAGTAGTGAATGACAGGGATAAGATGAGTTACTTCAGTACGATCATTAAGGAAGAGAATAAACGAATGAACAGACAGGTTGAAACCATTCTTAAAGCCGCCCTTCTTGATAAACAGGAAGTGCAATTGCTTCTCCGCCCTGTACATACCCACGAAATTGTAAGAGAAGTGGTAGAAAACTTTGCTTTGCAGCTTCAGGAAAAAAATGGCAAGGCTGAACTATTGCTGAATGCGGATAACGATTTTATTGATGCAGACGAGGTTCATTTTTCAAACCTCATCAATAACCTTATTGATAATGCAATAAAATATTCTAAGGAAGATCAGCCGCCCGAAATCAGGATAACCACCCAGTCAACTGCAAAGACCATTGTAATTATTATTGAGGATAATGGCATTGGCATGAATAAAGAAACAACCAAACGGGTTTTTGAAAAATTTTATCGCGCACATACAGGTAACATTCATAATGTAAAAGGATTCGGATTGGGATTAAGCTACGTAAAAACAATGGTGGAAGCACATGGAGGAGATATTAAAGTCGATAGTGTCTTGGGAAAGGGAAGCACATTTACAATCGAATTACCACTCAAAAAAGCTCAACATCAACCTGTCATAGCTCCTGTTCCTGCCTGATATTCTTTATTGAGCCAGAGAAGGCAACCGTCTCCATAACTTAAGAAACGAAAATTATTTTCTAAGGCATAACTATAGACTTTTTTCCAGTCTTCTCCGATCAATGCCGCAACCAGTAAAAGCAAAGTGGATCGTGGCTGGTGAAAATTAGTGATCAATGCCTTTGCAATTTTTGTTTTGTAACCGGGCGTAATAATGATCCGGGTCTTTGATATGAAACGTTCCCATTTGTTTTTATGCATAAATTCAAGCAGCGCTTCTAACGCTTCACTGGTTTCGACATTATGTTTTTCCAATTCATAGCATTCCCATTGCGAAAGATGTAGATTCTCTTTTGAGACTAATTGAAGCTTTATTTTAACTCCTAACCAATATAAACTCTCAATTGTGCGAAGAGAGGTGGTGCCAACCGGAATAATATTCTTTGAAATATTTTTTAGCATATGTTCAATTGTTCTTTTTGAAACGGTTATGAATTCTGCATGCATTTCATGTCCCTGCATTGTTCCGGCTTTAACAGGTTTAAAAGTTCCGGCACCAACATGAAGAGTTACAAAATCATTTTTGATATTCTTTGCTGTTAGTTTTTTAAGCATGTCATCTGTAAAATGTAATCCCGCGGTAGGTGCTGCAACCGAACCTTCATATCGGGCATAAATAGTTTGATAACGAAAAACATCCGATTCCTCTGCTTCCCGTTTAAGATAAGGTGGTAATGGAACAGCCCCCATATGATGTAATACTTCTGCAAAGGTTAATGAAGAAGGCTTCCAGGATAGTTCTATTATGAAGCTTTCAGATCTTTTTTCAACATACCTTGCCTGTAAAATAATCTCCGATGGATTATTTCTTATTTTTTTTTCAAGCACCAGGCCATGCTTCCATTTTGATGCGCCACCAACGAGGCATTGCCAGAGAACCCTGCCATGCTGCATCATGGCGGTTGTAATGTCAGCATATTGTTCATGTGGTTCTAAACAAAAGATCTCAATGATACCACCCGTTGATTTTTGAAACAGTAACCTTGCTTCTATTACCCTGGTATCATTAAATAGTAATAAAGAATCAGCCGGTAAATACTTATCTAAATTTTTGTAAATGTCTTCGGCAATTTTTCCATGCCGGTAAATAAGAAGTTTGGACGCATCCCGTTCTGCCAGTGGAAATTTGGCAATACGATCTTCGGGAAGATCATATGTAAAATCTTTGATAGACAGGTCTTTTGGATTGATCATAACACAACCAACTGTTGTATTTAAGAAAATGCAAATGTACTATCTCAGGTTTACAGGGACAACAAGCTTTAATCCGCTCCAGATATCACTTACGGCGCAAACTTTTATATCAACCAACCCGTTTTTCAAAGCATAATTCCTGATCACATCTTCGGTTATATCGGTTACAATGCCCGCAGCTTTTTTATACCATGAAACCCAGATAATGATCTTCGGGTTTTTGCTGATTACCGGTTTTATTTTTTTCATTTCATTTTCAAACTCTTTATTATTCTTTACAAACAGATGAATCAGGCCCGGCACTTCATTTTGACTACATAATTGGTTGCTGATATTTGTTTCAAGCAGGTCAAAATAATTTTCCGGCTTATTTAGTAAAAGCAATTTCATGTCAGGGAGGATACCCAGTTTTTTTATTAAAGGAGTTCCGGAATAACCTGCTGTCGCCATTGATTTAATTTTTGTCTTGACAAATTCTGATTTTAAAATGGAATTTTTAATACTTTTTCGATTATCCACAGCTTATCCACCGTAATCCACAACCAATTCACGGTTTTTTTTTCGATAAAATTAGTTTTCAAGCTCAAACCCTTACTGGTACTATAATTCAAGGCATAAATAATTGTGGAAAAAATAAAAATTAAAAAATAGATGTAGGAAGTGGGAAAAAGTGTTATTTTGTGTCAATTTATTTGAAATTTGACTCAAATCACTGATAATGATAGGTTTTCTAGGCGAATTCGAAGCTACTTTGGACGCAAAGGGTCGCTTTCTTCTACCGGCAGGCTTCAAAAAACAATTGCCGGAAGAAGAGGAGAATCGCTTTGTCATTAACAGGGGTTTTGAAAAATGCCTGAGTTTATATCCCATGAAAAGCTGGGAGCCGCTCTTTGCAGATATCAGCAAACTGAACGAATTCGATCCAAAGGTCAGGGAGTTCCGCCGCTATTTTCTTAATGGGGCAACGATTGTAGAACCAGACAGTGCGGGTCGGTTGCTGGTGCCGCCCAATTTAAAAGAGCATGCAGCCTTGCAAAAAGATATTGTGCTGGTAGCAGCAGTAAATAAAATTGAAATCTGGGATAGTAATAAGTACCACCAGTTCTTTGACTCTTTTTCTGCGGAAGATTTTAGCAGTCTTGCTAAAGATGTGATGGCAAAAGATTCAGTTAATAATGAATAATTAAAATTATTAATTGGAGCAAACCTATCATATACCAGTTTTGCTAAATGAAACAATATGGGGATTGAATGTCAAGCCAGACGAAATTTATGTTGATTGCACATTCGGCGGCGGCGGACATTCAAAAGCCATCCTTGAGAAACTAAGTGCAAAAGGAAAACTTGTTTTATTTGACCAGGATGAGGAGGCGAAAAAGAATTTGCCGAAGGATGATCGTGTAATTTTTGTAGCTCAGAACTTTCGTCATCTTCAACGATTTCTTCGCCTGCATAATATTCTGGCGGTTGATGGAATTTTGGCCGACCTGGGTGTTAGCAGTCACCAGTTTGATGAAGCTGCACGTGGTTTTTCAACCCGTTACAATGCTGAGCTGGATATGCGAATGGATCAACGCCAAAGCAAAACTGCATATGATGTAGTTAATGATTACAGCGAACAGCAGCTGCACAGTCTATTTGAACAGTATGGTGAAGTCACCAATGCAAAAACATTGGCTAAAGCAATTGTACAGGTTCGCTCAACCACATCACTCAAAACAATTGACAATTTCAAGAATGCTCTCCGCGGAATTGTGAAAGGAAACCCCAATAAATATTTTGCCCAGGTTTTCCAGGCGTTGCGTATCGAGGTAAATGACGAATTAAGTGCGCTGAAAGAAATGCTGCAACAGGTTCCATCTTTATTAAAACCCGGAGGCCGGGTAGCCATCATTACGTTTCATTCTTTAGAAGACAGGTTGGTTAAGAATTTTTTCCGTCGCGGAACATTTCAGGAAACGGAGCAGAATCCGTTTATCATGACAGACAATGTAAATGAATTAAAACTGATAACAAAAAAACCCATCACACCTTCAGAAAAAGAAATAAAGGAAAATCCGAGATCAAGAAGTGCAAAATTGAGAGTGGCCGAAAAAATAATGATGGTATAAAATGCCAAACCGGGACAATGAATCAGTAAGGTATGGACATATAGCAAAATAGTAATTCCCCATTCTATGAATCAACTAAGAAAAATCCAGAATGAAAACATGCTAACAATCATTTATGCAGGAACAAGAAAACACTAAAGAACGGGATCTGAAAACTAATCCTGCAACTGCAGGATGGAAACGATTGCTGAACTATCAATCGATCGTAAAGCAGGTGCCGTTCTTTTTGTTCCTGGCAATGCTGGCCGTCGTGTATATCTACAACGGCCATTACGCAGATAAAACTATACGAAGCATAAATCAAACTGCAAAGGAAGTAAAAGAGTTACAGTATGAATATAAAACTGTAAAGAGTGAAGTGATGTTTCGCAGCAAACAAAGCGAATTGGCAAAAGCAGTTGAACCATTGGGATTGAAAGAATTGACGACAGCACCTGTCGTGTTGAAGAGCAGAGCAGAAAATAGTGAAGTCAAATAGGTTATATCTGTCAAATGGGTCATATAAAGGAGATTTCGTCTTTGACTTTTATGACTGATATGACAGATATGACAGATTTGACTCCTTGAATAAACAACTAACCATCAAGTAAACAGGCATTGGAAATCAGGCGTGACATATTGTGGAGAGTATATCTGAGTTTTCTCGGTATTGTAGTACTGAGTCTGCTGGTACTCGGCAGGGCCTTTTATATTCAACGGTTCCAGGGAAATTATTGGCGCAGCATGAGTGATAGCCTGCATCAACGTATTGAATTACTCGATGCCGATCGTGGAACTATTTACAGTGAAGATGGACAAATGCTAAGCACTTCTATTCCTTCCTTTGATATTTATATTGATTTTGCCGCTGACGGATTGAGAGAAAAAAATGGAAAGCGGTTCAAAGAAAACATTGACTCTTTTTCCATTGCACTTTCAAATTATTTTGGTGACAAATCTGCGGCTGCGTATAAAAAAGATCTTCAACTGGCGTATAAGAAGAACGATCGTTATTACCCTCTAAGAAAAAAATTATCATTTGAAGATTATAAAACTTTTCGAGAATTTCCACTTGTGCGATTCGGAAGAAATAAAAGTGGCGTCATTGCAGAGGTTAACAACAAGCGACTGGTACCTTTTCAATTATTAGCTAACAGAACAATTGGTTTATCCAGGGACCATATTGCCAGCAATGGTAAGGTCAGAAAAATGAATGTGGGACTGGAAAAAAGTTATGACAGCTTATTAACCGGTCAGAAAGGTCAGCGATTAGTTCGTTTTATTGCAGGCGGTGTGGCCATACCTGTAGATGGTTACAAAGTGGAACCTGAAAATGGAAAAGACATTGTTACTACGATAGATGTAAATATCCAGGATATTACTGAAACTTCCCTGATGCAGATGATGCTGCAAAGTGAATCGCAGTACGGAACAGCGATCGTGATGGAGACAAAAACAGGTAAGATCAAAGCCATTGCAAATCTTGGCAGGCAGAAGGATGGTAATTACTGGGAAGATGATAATTATGCCTTGCGTGTTACTGAACCGGGATCTACTATAAAATTACTTACGCTTTTATCGGTGCTTGAAAAAGGGAGTTCGACTTTAAACGACCTGGTTGAAGTTGGCTCCGCCGGGCAAATGCAGGTAGGACCAAGAATTGTGAACGATGCAGAACGGGCACCTAAGCCAGTATTGACTGTTGAAGAATGTTTTGCTCACAGTTCTAATGTGGGCATGGGTAAACTTGCGTTTAAAGCATTCGGGAATAATCCGAAGGAATTCAAAGAATATATTCATCGGTATCACCTGGATATGCCTGCAGGCATTGATCTGACTGATGTGCCGAAACCAAGAATGGCTCCGCTTGACAATAAGAATGGAGGATTGATGAACATGATCACCATGAGTTTTGGCTACGCAATCCAGGTAAGCCCCCTCCATACATTAACTTTTTATAATGCTATCGCTAACGAGGGTAGAATGGTGAAACCGTATCTCGTAAATAGTATTCAAAATGACGGGATCATCATCAAACAATTTCAGCCTATAGTACTTGAAGAAAAAATCTGCAAACCTGAAGTGCTGAATGCTGCGAAGAAAAGTATGGAAATGGTTATTTCAGAAGGAACCGGTAAACCAGCATTCAAGGATATGCCGTTCGCCGTTGCAGGTAAAACAGGTACGGCTCATGTGGCAGATGGAAATATAAAATACGGTGATGGTGTTTACCAGGCGAGCTTTGTAGGTTATTTTCCTGCTGAGCAACCCGAATACACCTGCATTGTTGTTATCCGTACCAAACCACATGCCTGGCTTCACTATGGCGGTCAGCTGGCTGCCCCGGTATTCAGAGAGATTGCTACAAAATTATATGCGATGTATGTGCAGAGAAAGAAGGCAACAAATTATACAGTTGCAAAAGACAGCTCTGTCTACTACTACGCAGGATATACAAAAGACATTAAAAATATTTTTTCTCAATTAAATGTGAGTTATAAGGATTCGGCGGCTCAGAATTTCTGGACCAATGTCTATGCAAATAATTATACACCTGTTATCATAGGAACTAATGTTCAGCAAAAAATAATGCCGAATGTAAAAGGCATGGGACTTAAAGATGCATTGTATTTGCTGGAAAACATAGGAGTGAAAGTAGTTGCTAAAGGAAGAGGAAAGGTAATGAATCAATCCATTCCGGCAGGCACACCCTTGATGAAAGGCTGGACAATTTATGTGGACTTAGGATAATTAATTTTTAATGTTTGCTGTGTTGTTGAGAGATATATTATACAAAGTAAATATCAGGTCGGTTGCTGGCAGTACAGAAGTGAATGTAAATGATGTACAGATCGATTCGAGAAAAATAAAACCTGGTTCTTTATTTATAGCAGTAAGGGGAATGGCAGTTGATGGTCATCAGTTCATTAAAAAAGCAATAGAGGCGGGGGCAATTGCTGTGGTGTACGAAGAAATTTCTTCAATAAAAAAAGAAGGAGTAACCTATGTACAAGTGGAAAATAGCGCAACAGCTGCAGGATATATAGCTGATAATTTTTTTGGGCAGCCTTCGGAGAAGATGAAAGTAGTAGGGGTAACGGGCACCAATGGCAAGACAACAATCGTAACGTTATTATATAAGCTCTTTACAGCATTGGGATATAAATGCGGATTAGTAAGCACTGTAGAAAACCACATTGGTGATAAACGGGTGCCGGCCACGCATACCACGCCGGATGCCATCAGCTTGAATGTTTTGCTGAAGCAAATGGTGGATGCCGGATGTACGCATGTGTTCATGGAAGCAAGTTCACATGCCATACATCAGCATCGTATAACAGGCTTGCAGTTTGCCGGTGGTATTTTTAGCAACATCACGCATGATCATCTGGATTATCATAAAAATTTTGATGAATATATCCGGGTGAAAAAATCATTCTTCGATGGACTATCCTCTTTAGCCTTTGCAATAAGCAATGCAGATGATAAAAGAGGAATGGTCATGTTGCAGAATACGAATGCGAAAAAATATTTCTACAGTCTGAAAACGGTTGCTGATTTCAAAGGAAAGATCCTGGAAAACAGTTTAACAGGGTTGGTAATGACAGTAAATGACCAGGAGGTTCATTTCAGATTGATCGGCGAGTTCAACGCATACAACCTGCTGGCGGTATATGGCTCGGCGATATGTATGGGAGAAGATAAGCATGAAGTATTGCGATGTTTAAGTGTGTTGACAGGTGCGGAAGGAAGATTTGATTATATGGTATCAGCAAAAGACAGAGTGATTGCGATTGTGGACTATGCTCATACGCCGGATGCTATACTGAATGTGCTGGCAACAATAAAGAAACTAAAGAAAGGATTTGAAAAAATAATAACGGTTGTGGGATGTGGTGGCGACAGGGATAAAACAAAAAGACCGGTAATGGCTGAAGTAGCTTGTGAACATAGTGACAAGGTGATATTCACCAGCGATAATCCAAGAAGCGAAGACCCTGTACAAATCATAAAAGATATGGAAACAGGATTGAGCGCCTCAGCAAAAAGAAAATATATCTCGATTGTTGATAGAAAAGAAGCGATAAAGACAGCGATCAGCTTAGCGGGATCGGAAGATATAGTGCTGATAGCCGGTAAAGGACATGAAAAATACCAGGAAATAAAAGGAATGAAAAATCATTTTGATGATAAAGAAATAGTGAAGGAGATGTTTGAAGTATTGCAGAGATAGAATAATTGAAAAAGTTCATTTAAAATAATAAGCCTGGCCTCCCTCTCCCTGAAAAAGGAAATGAGGATGAGGTCGATTAAGATACCTTGGACGGTAGCACAATAAAAACCGCTGAGAAGTTTAAAGATGGAATGTTACAGATGAGCTTGGAATCTCTTTTCCTCTTTTTACCTCTTAGCTAAACCAACAGCCAACATGCTGTATCATTTGTTTGATTGGTTTGAACGACAGCATATGCATTTCCCGGGAAGTGGACTTTTTGAGTTTATCACTTTCCGGGTTCTGTTGGCTATGTTGTTATCTCTGATCATTACAACTGTATTCGGCCGCCGTCTCATTACCTATCTGAGCAAGAAACAAATTGGCGAATCAGTTCGTGATCTTGGATTGGCAGGTGAACAAACAAAGAAAGGAACACCAACCATGGGAGGTATCATTATCATTCTTGCGATTTTAATCCCCACATTATTACTCGCCAATCTGAATAAAGTCTATATACGGTTAATGATCATCAGCACAATCTGGCTTGGCATTATCGGTTTTGTAGATGATTATTTAAAACTAAGAGCAAAACGGATTGCACAACAACAGGGAGTGCCCTATAAAAAAGGAGATAAAGATGGATTGGCGGGATGGTTTAAGATTTTAGGACAGGTAGGATTGGGAATTATCGTAGGCGCCACACTCTATTTTAACAGCAACGTAAAAATATGGAGAGAGTTTATTGGTAAGCCTTTGACTACAGATACTACGATTATGGCAAAACAAGTAAATGGACGAACAAAATATTTTGTTGAAACCAAGGTGCCGGTAACAACCATTCCATTCGTAAAGACACACGAGTTCAATTATTCAAAATTATTACCGGCAAGCTGGAGAAATTATTCATGGGTTCTTTATATACTCATTGTAATATTCATCATCACCGCCGTATCCAATGGCGCTAACATTACGGATGGTGTGGATGGATTGGCAGCTGGTACTTCAGCATTGATCGGGGTTTTGCTTGGCATATTTGCTTATGCCAGTGGCAACTTCAACCTGGCAGATTATCTCAACATCATGTACATACCCAACCTGGGTGAGCTTTCGATTTTTATTGCTGCAATGGTAGGTGCCTGCATAGGGTTTTTATGGTATAATTCCTACCCGGCGCAGGTTTTTATGGGTGATACAGGAAGTCTGACACTGGGAGGTATCATTGCTGCCATAGCCATCATCGTACACAAAGAACTATTGATCCCCATCTTTTGCGGTGTGTTCCTGGTTGAGAACATCAGCGTGGTGATGCAGGTAACGTATTTCAAATACACAAAGAAAAAATATGGCGAAGGAAGAAGAATTTTTTTAATGAGTCCCTTACATCATCATTATCAAAAGAAAGGATATCATGAAGCAAAGATCGTGACAAGATTCTGGATCGTGACAGTGTTGGGGGTATTGTTGTCGGTAGCCACATTGAAGATGAGGTAAGAGAGGCCCATTCCAAATCCCTGTCTGCCGATAGGCAGGCTTTCCAAAGGGAAGGGATTTGCCGATGCACAAGGTTGATTGCCGGATAGAATTTTAAAAGTTGAAATACTGAATTAATGTAATTGATTAAAATACTCCTTAGGAGAAGGATAAGAGGATGAGACCAAAACTAATTACTGAAAAACCATCAATCAAGATCCTGCGAGAAAAACCGAGACTAAAATTCAGACCAGATTGTGGTGCAGTAAGAAGCTGATGCTTATGAAGAACCGAATTTCCGTACATCAGACAAACAATGAGCAAGCGAATGGTCATATTAGGTGGGGGGGAAAGTGGTGTAGGTGCTGCACTACTGGCGAAGCAACAGGGATATGACGTATTCCTTTCTGACGAAAGTTCTTTGAAAGAAAATTATCGTAACGAATTGCAAACGGCCGGAATTGAATTTGAAGAAGGCCGGCATTCAGAAGAAAAAATTCTGAATGCAGATGAAGTGGTAAAAAGCCCGGGTATAACAGGGAAGAGCAATTTGATAAAAAAGATCAGGGGAAAGGGAATTGATATCATCAGTGAGATTGAATTGGCTTACCGCTTTAAAGGCAACAGCAGGATTATTGCGGTTACCGGCAGCAACGGAAAAACAACCACTACGGCATTGACCCATCACATCTGTATAACAGCAGGGTTGGATTGTGCCATGGTCGGAAACATCGGTTACTCGTTTGCAAAGCAGGCTGCCAAAGACCCGAAGCCATTGTATGTGGCCGAGATCAGCAGTTTCCAGTTGGATGATATCAAAACATTCAGACCGGATGTTGCGATACTGACAAATATTACTGAAGATCATCTTGATCGCTACGAATACAATTTTGAAAACTATATCCGCAGCAAATTCAGGATCGCAGAGAACCAGACAGGTGATGATTATTTCATCTACAATGCGGATGATGAGATAACAATAAAATATCTGAACCAATTTGAAATAAAATCAAACCAACTACCAGTCACTATGAGAAAAGAAGTACCTAATGGAGCATTCATCAAAGACGGGGATATGTATGTAAGAGTGGGACAGGATCATGTGTCAATGAGTGTATTCGACTTTGCATTAAAGGGAAAACATAATCAATATAATACTATGGCAGCATGTGTAGCAGGAGCAACTATGGAAATACGAAAAGAAAAGATCCGCGAGGCGGTACAAACTTTCAAAAGCCTGGAGCATCGCATGGAGTATGTTTCAACAGTGAGAGGTGTAGAGTTTATCAATGATAGCAAGGCTACAAATGTAAACAGCACATGGTATGCATTAGAAAACATGGAAAAACCAACCATACTGATAGCAGGAGGTGTGGATAAAGGAAATGACTATTCGCTGATAAAAGAACTGGTAAAAGAAAAAGTGAAAGCCATCATTTGCCTGGGGGTTGACAATAGAAAAATTCATGAGGCATTTGGAAACATTGTCAGCACGATTGTAAATACCGGCAGCGCCGCGGAAGCTGTACATGCAGCCTTTCATTTTGCAAACAAGGGTGATGTGGTATTGCTCAGCCCTGCCTGTGCAAGTTTTGATCTGTTTAAAAATTATGAGGACAGAGGAAATCAATTTAAGCAGGCGGTGAAAGAACTATAGATAATAGTGATCCCGGTAGCTATCGGGAGATAACAGGTAAAAGATGATAGTTTGATAGATGATAGAGACGAACTGAGAAGAATTACTGTCAGACAACATAAATGCTGGAAAATAAAATGATTTGAATAAATAAATGAATGAGCAGATAAAAATAATAAGCCCCTTTAGGGGTTGGGGGCACAGAACCAGGGGTGATAAAGTGATCTGGGCACTCGTTGTATTGCTGGCGCTGGTTTCTTTACTTGTTGTATATAGCGCAACAGGTTCACTGGCGTATAAAAATTATAAGGGCAATACCGAGATATATCTTTTTAAGCAGGTTGCATTTATAGTATTGGGTATTGGCATTATTTATTTTGCTCATCGCGTAAACTATACCATCTATTCAAAACTGGCACAGGTATTATTTATTCTGACGATCCCGCTGTTGATCTACACTTTATTCTTTGGCCTTAGCATGAATGAAGGCAGCCGCTGGATCCGCCTGCCGATCATTGGGATGAATATGCAAACATCAGAGCTGGCTAAATTAGCCTTGTTCATGTATCTCGCAAGATTGATCAGTAAGAAACAGGATGTGATCAAAGATTTTAAAAAAGGTTACCTGCCATTGATCATACCCATTGCAATTGTTTGTTTGCTTATTGCACCGGCTAATTTATCTACTGCTTTATTACTCGGCGCCAGTTGCATGTTATTGCTATTTATAGGCAGAGCAAGTTCAAAACATTTATTATTTACAATGGGTCTTGCATTAATACCTGTTTTGTTTTTAATTGTCGCTGCGATGATCAGTCACAGATCAGGTAGTGATGAAGTGACTACCTCTTTCAAAAAAGAAAACTCATCCAAACTCACAGGGAGAGTAACTACATGGGTAAGCAGAGTAGAACATTTTATGTATGGTGGTAAGAATGCCGACGATGAGGATACCTATCAGATAAACCAGTCAAAGATCGCTATTGCAAAGGGAGGATTTATGGGTGTTGGCCCTGGTAACAGCACGCAGAGAAACTTTCTGCCGCAAGCGTATAACGATTTTATTTACCCGATTGTGATTGAAGAGTATGGTTTGGCAGGAGGCGGATTCATTGTTTTTATCTACCTGGTTTTTCTTTTCAGAAGTATAAAAATTTTCCGGCGATGTCCGTATGCCTTCGGTGCTTTCCTTGCATTGGGGCTCAGTTTTACGTTAGTAATACAGGCGATAGTAAATATGGGAGTGAGCGTGAATCTATTCCCGGTAACAGGTGTCACCCTTCCATTGGTGAGTATGGGGGGAAGCAGTTTTCTTTTTACCTGTCTGGCAATAGGGATCATTTTAAGTGTAGCAAGAAACGTTGAGCAGTTAGAGGGAAAAGCAAAAGCAGATAAAGGTTAATAGATAAACGATAATCGTGGGCAAGCGAATTATAATAGCAGGTGGAGGAACGGGTGGGCATATTTTTCCCGCGATCGCGATCGCTAATGCATTAAAGAAAACAGATCAGTCAGTTGAGATACTATTTGTAGGGGCAAAAGGAAAAATGGAAATGGAAAAAGTGCCAAAGGCTGGATATAAAATCGAGGGATTGGATATAACAGGGTTCAACCGAAGTTCTTTGATAAAAAATATTTCATTACCATTTAAACTGGTAAAGAGTTTTCTCCAGGTCCGAACGATTGTGAAAAACTTCCGCCCCGATGCTGCTGTCGGGGTTGGGGGTTATTCTAGTTTCCCGGTATTGCGATTAACCCAGGCAAAGCGAATTCCAACATTCATTCATGAATCAAATTCATTTGCCGGCAGATCGAATATCCTTTTGGGAAAAAAAGCAACAAAAGTTTTTGTAGCTACTGATGGAATGGAAAAATTTTTTCCGGCGGGAAAAATTATCATCACAGGTAACCCTGTCAGGGCGAACATTTCGCAATCAGCAATAATAAGGAATGAAGCGACCAGGTTTTTTTCTCTGGATGAAAATAAAAAAACGGTCTTTGTCGTGGGTGGCAGCCTTGGGGCCAGATCCATCAACGAGGCAATTGATAAACATCTTGATGAAATGCTGGCAGCAAACCTGCAACTCATCTGGCAGACAGGAAAACCTTATGCAACAAAAGCAAAAGAAAGAACAATCGGAAGAGCGTCAGTTTGGGTCAATGAGTTTATTGAGCAGATAGAATACGCTTATGCCGCTGCGGACATAGTGATCTCAAGAGCAGGAGCCATGGTCATCGCAGAATTGTGTATAGTCAAAAAGCCCGTTTTGTTCGTGCCCTATCCTTTTGCTGCAGAGGATCACCAGACAGCAAATGCGCAAAACCTGGTTAAAAAAAATGCTGCAATGATGGTGAAAGATAGTGAAGCGCTGGACAAAGTGGTGCCCATGATCATTGAACTTGCAAAGGATGAGAACAAACAAAATGAATTAAAAAAAAATATTGGAAGACTGGCGATAATCGATGCTGATAGAAGGATTGCTGAAGAAATTATAAAAACTCTTAACTCCGGTTAGGAGTTGGAGGCAAGAAGGTCCAAACAATACTGTCCTTATGAATTCCCCCTTTGGGGGGACTATGTGAGTCAGGAATCAAAAGCCGGGAGTTAATAATAATGAATATTGAACATTGAATATTGTGTATTGAATATTGCAGAACGATGAATGATGAGCTAAAAAAAATCAAGTCGGTTTATTTTATAGGTATCGGAGGGATTGGGATGAGTGCAATAGCCAGGTTTTTTCATTCAAAGGGAATACGTGTAAGCGGATATGATAAAACAGAAACAGCCTTGACAAAAGAGCTGGAACAGAGTGGAATTGCAATTCATTATGAAGAGAACACAGACCTTATTCCAAACGATGTTCAACTGG
>Ga0184636_1000030_pt1 | contig 32794 bp, 35 predicted proteins | sample PLM3_60_b2_FD_133164 | JGI IMG/M metagenome (GOLD analysis project Ga0184636, IMG submission 133164) | Groundwater sediment microbial communities from an aquifer in East River, Colorado, USA - PLM4_90_b2 | ecosystem: Environmental > Terrestrial > Soil > Riparian zone | place: USA: East River... | reverse complement strand
TACTGCGGAAGTAGCTCATTTGGTAGAGCACGACCTTGCCAAGGTCGGGGTGGCCGGTTCGAGCCCGGTCTTCCGCTCAACGATCCCGCAATAGCGGGATTTTTTTTCAGTAGATTGAACAGAAGAACAAGGAACAATGAATCCTGAACTTCGAAATTCTTTGTTCGATGTTCTTCCCGCCCTGGTGGTGGAACTGGTAGACACGCAGGACTTAAAATCCTGTCTGCAGCAATGCGGGTGCGGGTTCAACTCCCGCCTGGGGCACTTTTGTAAAAGCGACCTTGTCGCTTTTATTTTTTATAAACCTGCTTAATTAATTCTTCTGTCATCCGGTGAGCTTTTTGCAAAAGATTGTTTTTCTTTCTTTCCGCCTTCATTTCTGTCTTTTTGATCATATCATATTCAGGTATGTCGCCGGTAAGAATAGTTTTTCTGAAAATTTTGAGGTTTGTTCTCAGCACTTCATGATCCTGGATGCTGCCCAAATGATCTAAAATTTTGTCAATGGTTTTTAATTGAGCCTTTGTGAAGACCAATTCTACCGGGCAGGCTTTTGACCAATAAAAAACATCCTTTAGACTCTTGCGTATGCGATGTGACCTGTTTTTAAAATCTTTCAGATATTGTTTGATGTTTTTAATTGAAGACTTTAGAACCGGTAACATCAGGATAAATATTTCCTGCTCTTCCTTGTCTTTAAAATTTTGTTCTATCTGCCTGGTTAATTCATTTAATGGAGTTCTTTCATATTTATCTAAGGCTGACTTGCAATATTGGCTGACTTGTTCTTGTAATAATTGAAGATATCGCAATACCTGGATTGAAACCGGCTCATCTTTCTTAAAGAAGGAGGGAAGTAATTCCTTGCATACCTCTATATTTCTATGCCTTCCTAAAACAGAAAATAGCTCTTCGGTATTGGTGAGTAATTTTTTGCTATCGGTGGTTTTGAATAAAATAGTACAAAGCTTAGCATAACACCGAAGCTTTTTTACAGCCACACGAAGATCATGTATTGCCTCCGCATTGATTTTTTGTTGCAGTGATACAAGGTTTTGCTGAAAAACCTGCAGCTCATTATTCCAATGCCCTACTATAAAATTATCGCCAGGCATTTTATTTTAAAGGTAAAACTTCTTTCAGGCACCCAGCTTTAATGGCAGTATGCTTTCTTCTATAAATAAATGAAGGGAAGTGTCTCCTGCAAGGTCATACAATAAAGCGTAGCAAAGTTTCATCCAGCCGGATGCATCGGGAGGCGGGACATAGTTATTGCTAAGTGTTTGTATTTTCATAAATAACCCTGAAATTTCATCATTGATAAGATGAATACGGCTTTTTAAAGAGGCAAGATCATAAGATCCGTGTTGTTTTTTTATGGCGGGAAAATCAACTACTTCTGAATCCGTGAGATGTTTTTCCAGCAGTTTTTTTATTTCGGTAAAATGATTTCTGATGATGATAAGTTCGGGATGGTTCTTCATATCCTGCGCAGGCATCAGTTTGAAACACTGGTTAAGCGATGAAAGATTTCTTTTTTCAGAAATATGATAATTATCAGAAACAAAATTCATCAGTTCAGCCGCATCCAGGTTCTTTAATTGCTGCTGCATCGTTCTTTTTTTCTTTGTTACAGACATAAACAAAATTCAAAACAAAAATAACAGGTCGATCAACTGAAGAAAATGATGAGAGCGGAGACTCTTTATGATTTTAATCAGTGCAATAACGGCTAATCATAACTCTTTTTACAATTCCAATCATCTATTTGATCATTCTGATAGTAAATACAAGTAATAAAAATTATGAAAGATATGCTATGAGGAATGTCAGCCAGCCGTATGACTTACTGAAGAAAACAAGCCGGCTATGGAAAGAAGCGGTAGCTGTATTCTATTTTACCCGTCATTATTTTATCGCGGTTGAAACTGGCTTCTTTTGTTTTGAGACCTTTATCATCATATACATACCTCCAGATGAGATATCCAAGCCCCATTGTAGACAGGGTGGTCACCTTTTGAATAACCTGATTATTGGCCGAGTATTCGAACATAAAATCGGGAAGAAGACGTTTCGCTTTAGTGTTATAGCGAACGATATCCGTTAACCTGTTTTTATCATCGTAATAATAGAATGTTTTTTCACCACCCCTGGTCCGTTTAAAAGGCTGTTCTTCTGTTACGTTCCCCATTTCATCGAGAGTGAACCTGATTTCGGTGCTATCATTATTATTTACCACGCGGTACATTTTTACCAGACGGCCATTGCTGTTATAATACCAGAGGTGCTGTTCATTCAGATAAATACTATCATCTGTGTCGCTGACGATATTTTTAATAGAAACCAGGTTGTTTTTTGCGTCATAATTATAAGAGGAAGTTGAAGTAACGGAAGATGAGGAATCAATAATGCCTGTTAATAAGCCCTGCTCGTTAAACTGGTAGTATTGTGTAGTTGTAACCGCATTATTTCTGGTGGAAAACTTTATAGCATTACGGGAAATTTCCTGTGTTTCGGAGAAATCATTTGTTTTTACACCATCGGCATCATAACCCGCAGTTGCCACAGATTGTACCTTGTATGTTTTATACAGCTTTATCAGCTGGTTAGTTTCCTGTGTTGCTATAATGTCCTTATAATAGTATTGGGCTCTGAGTGATAAGGAGCAGGTAAGAATAAGAATTGAGGCAACTATGCTTTTCATTAAAGAAGATATTGTTTTGAGATCAAAAATAATTGAATTGTTCAGTAACCAAAAAGAAATGCTGCAGGCATCTGTTTTTTGTAGTTATTTTAGCAAAAATTTACTGTGTCCCACGCACCGGAACGTAAAGAGAAAGACTGCCTGAATTGCGGAGCCATTCTACTAGGCAGGTATTGTCATATTTGCGGACAGGAGAATGTGGTCCCGAAAGAAAGTTTTGGAAAATTGGTCATCCATTTTTTTTATGACATTACCCATTTTGACGGGAAATTCTTTTATTCTCTTAAATACCTCGTATTTCGTCCCGGCTTTCTGTCAAAGGAGTATATAAAGGGCCGGAGAGCAAGCTACCTGAACCCCGTGAGAATGTATGTGTTTACTTCTGCCATTTTTTTCCTGATATTTTTTATACTCGTTAACCCGAAAGATGTAATTGGTGTGAATAATGATATGCCACTTACAGATAATCAGCGTATAGCGAAGATTAAAGATTTTGAAGCGGAATTTAAGAAGGAGGGGGCAGATACAACTGTTCTTTTAAAGATGCTGGCGCTTTTAAAAGATACAACAGAACAGGTAAAAAATTCGGACCTTATAAATATTGGCAGCCCCCGGATATTTTTGAAAAAGGACAGTATTAATTATCGAAGCATTGCTGAATACGATTCAGTGCAAAAAACACTAAGCTCTTCGGAACGAGATGGCTGGTTCAGCCGGTTGATGATAAAAAAGCAAATTCACTTAAGTGACAAGTATACCGGAAATGTAAAGGAGGCGCTTATAGAATGGGTGCAGATTTTTTTACATAAATTGCCCTATTTACTATTTCTTTCTCTCCCGATTTTTGCCGCTATTCTGAAATTATTGTATGTACGCCGCAGGCAATTTTTTTATGCCGATCATGCTATTTTTTCCATTCATCATTACATCTTTAGCTTTATTCTTTTGTTAGTTATTTTTTTGCTGGGTGAAATAAAAGCATATCCTGGCTTACATTGGCTTAAAGCCGTTGAAATATGCTTATTCATTGGATGGCCGGTTTATCTGTACATCGCTATGCTGAATTTCTATAAACAGGGCTGGTTTAAAACCTTTATCAAATTCTTTTTGTTGAACAGTTTTGGATTTATTCTGTTACTATTATTGTTCGTACTATTTTTCTTTTTATCCATTTTCCAGCTATAAATAAACTGTTATGTCAAATGTAAATGATTCATTTCTGCGTTTGGTCTCCATCATGGATGAACTTAGGGAAAAATGCCCCTGGGACCAGAAGCAAACTGTTGAAACCCTGCGGCACATGACCATTGAGGAAACCTATGAATTGGCCGACGCTATTACAGAAAAGGATTGGAAAGGTATCAAAGAAGAATTGGGCGACCTGTTATTGCATATTGTTTTTTATTCAAGAATAGGGAAAGAAGAAAATCAGTTTACATTGGAAGAGGTGATCAATGGAATTTCAGAAAAACTGATAGCCCGTCATCCGCATATTTATGGCGATCCCGCAAATGCGGGACAAGTTGTAAAAGTAAATGATGAAGAAGACGTAAAAAAGAATTGGGAAAATCTAAAGTTAAAAGAAGGTAAAAGATCAGTACTTAGCGGCGTGCCTGTTTCATTACCTGCCACTGTAAAAGCCATGCGAATACAGGAAAAAGCCCGAAAAGTGGGGTTTGAATGGGAAAATAAAGAACAGGTCTGGCAAAAAGTAGAGGAGGAAATAAATGAATTACATTCCGTCGTTGACAAAGAAGAAAAAGATAAAATAGAAGAGGAGTTTGGCGACCTTATATTTTCGCTGATCAATTATGCACGATTTTTGCGGATTGACGCTGAAAATGCCTTGGAACGAACCAACAAAAAATTCATTACCCGTTTTACACGAATGGAATCCGTGGCACTTAAGCAAAGTAAAAGCCTGGATGAAATGACTCTTGAAGAAATGGACACCATCTGGAACAGCATCAAACATCAACAGGATAATTGAAAAATACGCTCCGACATATTTTATATTCCAGGTACAGCCTGCTGGCTCTGTCTGTTATTATCTTTTCTCTTTCTTTTGTTTTTAATGCTTATTATACAAAGGTTACTTCAGTTATTCGTGAAAAAAAACTTTTAGCTAATTACATTCATAAACAGGAAAGAGATTTTAATGGGGTATTAAAAGATACTGCCCTTTTACGGAAACTGGTGCAACATAATGAGAGCCATGAAGAATTCAGCGATCTTGAAAGAAAAAAATATGGCTTCTTTCTGTTTGCTGAATCAGTGTTTGGCAATGAGCAAATGCTGTTCTGGAGCAGCCATATTGCTGAGCCCCCGTCTTCTGCTTATGGATTGCCCGCTACTGAATATTATAAAAAGTTAGACAACGGTCATTATATTATCATAAAAAAGAGGTTTGTATTACAAGGCATGAGCAATGAACTTTGGGCCTATGCCATGATCCCGGTTAAATCGGAGTACTATATCGAAAATGAATATTTAACTGATGAGTTTGCCTATAGTAAAACGGCTCATAAACGAATTATTATCGCTAACCAGCCAACGACCTATCCGATAAATTCTTCAGAAGGCAAGGTGCTTTTTTATGTTGACAGAAGAGCCTATAGTACTATACCATATAACGATACGTATACCGTGATCCTTCGCTTACTGGCATTATTTATTTTTTTTGTTTTTGCTCAGTCCTTTGCGGAATCGGTCGGGAATAAAAAAAGGGAATGGAGGGGAGTCGCAGTATTGATAACCGTACTGCTTGCTTTCAGAATATTTCTCTATTTTTTTCCATGGGTGTTTGAGTTCCGGCAATTCGAGCTATTTGATCCCACAGTATTTGGTGCAAATTTCATAAATCCATCCCTGGGCGATCTGCTGGTAAATTCATTACTTTTTTCATGGATCACTGTTTTTGCCTGGTTTAAATTAGGTAACCGGCTGGATATGCTGAGAAAATTTAACCCGGTGACAAAGTGGATAATTGGCGCAGCTTCATTATTATTTCTTGTGCTCTCCACCTTCATGCTGGCTAACAGCATTAAAAGCCTGGTCTCCGATTCTAAAATATCTTTTGATGTAACGAATTTTTTCAGCCTTGATAAGTATAGTGTAGTTGGGTTTGTTATATTGGCAAGTTTATCCCTGGGTTATTATTATTTCACCCAGCTTATGTTCCGGTTCATTCTCCCCGTATTTGAAAAACGAAAGATCTTTATCTATTTCGGTATGGCCCTGATGGGCCTTGTCTATCTTACCTTTCGGTCAGGCGATCCTATTATTCAATTTTACCTTCCTGTTTTGCTTTGGCTGATCGGGTATACATGGTTAGTGAGTCAGAGGGAACTCCTTATCAATCGGTTTAGTATTAATGTTGCAGGAATGTTGTTCTGGATCTTTGTTTTTTCAGTTTCTATTTCTGCCGTCATTCTTTCTGAGAATAAGGAAAAGGAATGGATTGAGAGAAAAAAAATGGCTGAAAACATTGCCGATGAAAATGATGCAACCAATGAAAGGTTATTGAGCGTTGCCAGCAACTACCTGGATAACCGATTCCTCGCTTCTAATTTTTATCGTTTTTATAATGAAGAAGGCGGAAAAATTTTTCGTGATAGTATCCTCAAGCAGAATTATAAGGGTTATATAAATAAGTACGATTCAAAATTGTATGTGTTTGATTCAGCTAAAAACGGTTTGTACAATGATGATCCTCTTAGCTATGAAGCATTGAATAATATCATTTCTGTACAAAGTAAGCCGAGTAAAGGGGTCAAGGGGCTTTATTTTTATGTTACTTCTTATAATAAGATTACGTATTTAACAAGGCGTGTGGTTACCGATGCCAACGATAAATCCGTGGGGATTGTCTTTATGCTATCCCATCCCAAAACAAGCACCACCAATGCCCTGGGGGCCACCTTATTTAAGGAACCCGAAGAAAGCAACCCCAAAGAATCACCTGTATATTCTTATGCCATTTATAACAAGAAAGATAATAATTTTCAATTGGGAGAATCTTCCAATAACTATCCATTTGAAATTTTTTTAACCAGGGATGAGATTCCACGGGAGGAATTTAAGAAAGCTAATAAGGGAGATTTTGTTGAATTATGGTACAGGTATAATAATGAAAGCATCGTGATACTGGCCCGTAAAAAGAGCTCCGTCATTGAAACCATCACTCTTTTCTCCTATATTTTTTGTTCGTTTCTTTTCCTGGTAACCTTTATGCAACTACTATCGCTCCTGTTAAAAATAAAAATGCGCAGCAAAGAATTGAAAAATCTTTTCCAGATGAATATTCGTACCCAGGTACACGGTACGATCATCTTTATCAGCATTCTTTCATTTTTGATCATTGGCGTTGCGACGATTTCATTTTTTATCAACCGCTATAACCTGAGTAATACCGACAGATTAAGCCGCTCCATGAAAGTGATGGTAAAGGAAATGGAAAAAAGAGTTGCCGATCACAGCATTTCTGACGATGTAGTTAAAATATATGATCCCGGATCAAATGAGGCGCTTAAAAACCTGGTCAATGAAGTAGCTGAAATACATAATGTAGATGTGAACGTGTACGACCTGGGTGGAAACCTGAAGGTCTCATCGCAGTTGAATATTTATGAAAAAGGCGTATTGAGTTATAAAATGCATCCTGAAGCATATTATCATTTAAATCGTCTGCGTGAAGTGGAACGGGTGCAGCACGAAAACATAAGTAATATATCCTATCTCAGCATTTACTCACCTGTTCGAAATACTGAAAATAAAGTGTATGGCTATCTCAATATTCCTTATTTCCTTTCACAATTCGATCTCAACCAGGAAATATCAAATTTTCTTGTTACCATCATTAACCTGAACGCTTTTATTTTTCTGATAGCAGGAGTGATCGCTTTGTTTATCACCAATCGCATCACCCGTTCTTTTTCAATAATCGGCGATAAGATGAGAGAAGTAAACCTCGGAAAACTGAATGAAGAAATTGAATGGAACCGGAATGATGAGATCGGGGGATTAGTAAAAGAATATAACAAAATGGTGAATAAATTAGAGGAGAGTGCCCAGGTTCTTGCAAAAAGTGAAAGAGAAGGGGCCTGGCGTGAAATGGCAAGACAGGTTGCACATGAGATCAAGAATCCATTAACACCAATGAAGTTGAGCATCCAGTATCTGCAAAAGGCTATTTTAAATAACTCGCCGGATGTGAAGGAGCTTACTTCTAATGTAGCTAACACACTAGTGGAACAGATCGATCATTTATCAAAAATCGCTTTTGATTTTTCGCAGTTTGCCAATATTGGCAATACAAACGTGGAATTATTTGACATGCATGAAGTAATTGGTTCCCTGAAAGACTTATACCAGCGCGGCCAACAGGTTAAAATAAATTGGAATGCAGTGCCGGAAAAAGTGATGTTGAAAGCTGATAAAACCCAGATAAACCGGCTGTTTACAAATCTTTTTCAAAATGCTGTGGAGGCTTGTTGGGAAAAAGACTGCCAGATCAGCGTAGATGAGGTCCAGATGAATGGAAATATAGCGATAAGTATAAAGGATAATGGCGAAGGCATCCCTGCTGACATGCAATCAAAGATCTTTGCTCCGAACTTTACGACCAAATCATCGGGAACAGGCCTTGGTCTTGCCATGTGTAAAACTATTGTTGAGCAGTCGCATGGCAAGATCTGGTTTGAGACGAGACCGGGTGAAGGCACAACTTTTCATATTGAATTACCGCTGGCGAATTAAATACTTTTCAGTTTTCTTCTTTTTTCAAGGTAATCTTCAAACTGCTGCAAGGTATAACTGCTAAGATTTTGTTCTTTTGTCAACCCGCCTTTTTGAGCAGCCAATACTCCGTATTTTACATCATCAAAGCCTTCAATAGAATGGGCATCGGGGTCAATAGAGATCAACACATTTTTTTGCAGGGCATAATCGATCCATCTCCAGTCAATATCCAGTCGTCTCGGGTGCGCATTTAATTCAATGGCAACCTGGTTGGCTGCACAAGCGTCAATGACCTTTTTATGATCAACGGGATAACCATTGCGACTAAGAAGTAATCTTCCTGTCATGTGACCGAGGATGGTTGTATAGGGATTCGCAATTGCATTTATCAAACGCATCATTGCTTTTTCTTCTGTCATTTTAAGATTGCTGTGAACCGAAGTAATGATAAGATCAAAACCCGCCAGGATATCATTTGAATAATCCAGGCTTCCGTCGTTCAGAATATCACATTCAATACTTTTAAAAATTTTAAAAGGGTTAAATTTTTTATTGAGCTCGTCAACATAATAATGCTGTTCCCTGATGCGCTCCACGGCCAGTCCATTGGCGTAAAAAGCAGATTTTGAATGATCTGAAATAACAAGATATTCATAACCCCTTTTGATAAGATTGGCAGCCATTTCTTCAATCGTATTCACACCATCACTCCAGTTGCTATGACTGTGAATGATGGAGCGGATGTCACCAGTCTGTATCAAAACGGGCAGGTTATTATTTTTAGCTTTATCAATAGCGGTTGCTGATTCACGCAGGCAAGGATGTATATATTGTATTTTTGCTCCTGCAAAAACAGTTTCATCTTCTATCTCAGTAGTGTCATTAAATTTTAAAGATGGAAACGATTTTTTAAAAGCATCTGTAAACTCTTTGCTGCCGGTGGTCAGAAATTGTTTTTCAATAATATTTTCCTTGCCGGTATATAAACGCAGCTTCAATCCGTTCTTTAACAGGTACAACAAGCTGCTTTCATTTTCCTCTAATAATTCCGGTGGCTGTGCTGTTTGAAATTTCGGTTTTACCAGTTCATTGATTTCGCCGATCACAAACTCAAGTTCATGGATGATTAATTCCTGCCTTCTGAATCCACCCGTAACTCTTACTTTATCGGCTGAAAATATTTTTTCCAGGTAAGTTTTTATTTGCGGAAATAATTCATCTATTTGTGCATATAAAAAACTTCCCTGGTGCTGCAGGTAAAAATTTATCGATTCCTGCACGTTCTTTTGTGTCTTTTCACCAAAACCTTTAAAACGCGTCAGGCGGTTTTCATCACAGGCATACAGTAATTCTCCAATGGATTCTATCTCCATTTCTTTCCAGATGATGTTTATTTTTTTAGGACCGATGCCTTTTATATTCAACATTTCTATTATGCCCACCGGTGTCTTATCAAGATATTCTTTTAAAATCTTCAGCCCGCCTGTATCAAGCATTTCTATCACTTTTTTGCCAACGCTGTCTCCAATGCCTTTGATGCCAATTATTTTATCCCGTGGAGTATCGCTTAACGGCATCGGCAGTTTTTCAATATTAAAGGCAGCAATGGCATAGGTTTTTGACTTAAAAGAATTCTCGCCATGGATATCCATGAGTTTGGAAAGGAGTGAGAAATTATCGGCAATGGCATAATTATCCATGACCGCAAGTTAAGTTTTCAATTTTATTTTTTTATGTCGTATGCAATTCCAGTGGTCATTGCATCCAAGTCCAAACGAGAATTTTCACTGATAGCCGGTTAGTGAAACGAAGTCCCGTTTTTACAGGACTTCTTTTAAACTTTAAACTCCAGGCATGAGTAAAAAATTACAACTGCAGATCCCCGCTCCCTGCCACGAAAATTGGGAAAGTATGACACCCGTCGAAAAAGGCTGCTTCTGTGGTTCATGTCAAAAGCAGGTTGTTGATTTTTCAGATATGAGTGACAGGGAAATCGCCATGTTCTTTAAAAGACCCTCCACCGGTTCTGTTTGCGGACGTTTTATGCAGGATCAGTTAAACAGGGATATTGAAATTCCGGGGAAAAGAATTCCCGGTTGAAATATTTTTTCCAATTTTTGCTGCCGGGATTTCTTTTGTCAATGAAAGCAACGGCTCAGGGGGAGGTAAAACTAATGAAGAAAAACTCTGTCAAAGCAGTGTGTTCAAATCCAAACAAAGGAAAGCCGAACGGTGTAAAGCCGTTGATCGGTGATACACTTGGTATGCCTGGAATAACATTGATTTGTAACAGTCTTGCATTCGGTAAAGTTTCTTTAGGACAGGTTACAACTTCTCTAAATAAAATTGATAGTACAATTATTAAAGGAAGAATAATTAGCAATGAAGGTACTCCTGTATCTTTTGCATCCGTCATGATAAAAGGTACATTCGTTGGCACTGCTTCAGATTCAATCGGTAATTTTTCTATGAAGCCAAAATCAGATTGGAAAAATTTAACCCTGGTATTTAGTTGCGTGGGATATGAAGTAATCGAAAAAGAGGTTTACAGAAATGAATACCCCGGGAATGTCAATATTGAAATGATAGTTATGAAATCGATGCTTATGGGAATGTTAATCAGGCCGACTAACAAAAAGAATCGTGAGACTAAAAATGTTCCCTTATTTAAACGCATTTTCAAAGACACGGCCTTCAACAACTTTAAGATATTCCCCAATCCTGTAAAATCAAATTCAAGTTTAACTATTCAATGGAAACAAACAGAAGCAGGTTATTATATTTTGCAACTTTTCAATCAATCCGGGCAATTGGTGTTTACAAAGGAGATGTATATAGATGAAGAAGCAAGATTGCTGAGCGTTGATCTGCCCCTGATCCCGGCCGGCAGCTATTTTTTAAGAATGACAAATAAACAATCCAATAAATCTTATACTGAGAAAATTATAGTGCAGTAAGGAGGTTTTCATATCAGTCAGTTGGTTCCCGGTAAGCCTTCCCTGAATATGGGGAGGCTTTTTGTTTCCTGCTACGGTTGCGGAGAGGAATCAGGAGTGAGGTAAAAATGCCGGATGATACTTTTCCAGCGTCTTCCTTAAAAATTCCCTGTCAAGATGAGTATAAATTTCAGTAGTTGTGATGCTTTCATGACCAAGCATTTCCTGCACGGCCCGAAGGTCAGCTCCGCCTTCGACCAAATGCGTGGCAAAGGAATGGCGAAATGTATGTGGGGATATATTTTTTTTGATACCCGCTTTTTTCACAAGGTCTTTAATTATGAGAAAGATCATAATCCTTGATAGTTTGATACCACGATTATTCAGAAAAAGATTATCCTCGTTCCCCGGCTTCGGAACAAGGCGCGACCTGATGTTGTTCTTATAGATATTGATGTATTTTATTGCACTGCCACCGACAGGCACTAATCTTTCTTTATCACCTTTACCAATCACGCGGATAAAACCTGCGTCAAAATAAAGATGGGAGATCTTAAGGTTTATTACTTCACTTACCCGCAGACCACAGCTGTACATGGTTTCCAGGATTGCTTTATTACGGCCTCCTTCCGGTTTGCTGAGATCAATTTGAGAAATAATATTTTCTATTTCCTCAAAACTTAATATATCGGGTAATACTCTTTTTAATTTTGGAGCATCAAGAAGGGTAGTGGGATCTTTTGTTGAGATGTTTTCCAATAAACAATATTTATAAAATGCACGTATACCGGAAATGATCCTTGCCTGGGATGCGGGTGTCATTCCCAACTCAGCAATCCATTTAATAAATTGCTGCAGATCCTTTAATTCAATATCAGCGGGCGATTTAAGGTTTTTTACCTGCTCAAGATAGCCGGTAAACTTTTCAACGTCCCGCAGGTAGGCTCCCACTGAATTATCGGAGAGAGATTTTTCCAGTTGTAAATAGGCTTTGAATCCTTTTTTATAAGGTTCCCACATGGCATGAAAGTTAAACTAATAAACCCCGGAATTTTCAGGTTATTGAAGCGTGATATCTTTCTCCATCGTTTTCCATTTTCCATCAAGTTTTACTTTGGTCCAGATATGTTGGCGGGTTATATTCACTGAGTCAAGCGTTTCATGAATAGCATCAAGATCCATATCCGTTTCTTTGCCAAAGGTCATCATTGCTTTCTGCCCTGTATTCATATCTTCTACAAAAACATTCCCACGGTCAGTATTGGCAACCAACCCTTCCTCAACAAAAAATTTAGGATCAAAATCATTTATGGCAGCGCCTGATCTGCTTATATTATTTTTCTTATTGAAAGGAAGTTTTATGGAATATCCACGCCCACCCGGACAGGTATTGAATAGTACCCAGGCATAGGAAGTATCTTTAATAAAACATCGTACATGCTCTTTGAGCAGTATATAGCCAAGAGCTATCTTACGATTTGAACCCATCCCCATGTAACTCCAGGCAATAGTATCCGCCTCGCAATTTTTTGAACTGATATAAACATATGGCTTTAAAGGATGGTTATCTTTAATAAACTTAAGAGAATCTTTAAGACAGGCATTTTCATTGCAAAAAGCAGGTTTATTTTTTCCGGAATTGCAGGAAGCAACTAATAATGTGCCTCCAAGTAATATAAAAACTATCAGTTTGAGTGACATAAAATTTTAGTTAGGTAACAAAAATAAACCTAATGAACTGATTAAAAGTTTTCGGTTCATTATTTGAATGATTATTTCTTTTATCTTCGGCAACTATGTCTGTTAATCTAAAATTATTCAAACAAAGAGCCCACCATCGTAAAGCTTCCTTCAGAAGATTTCTAAGTCGTTTGGAAAAAAACCCACCTGAAAAACTTGATCAGATAACGGCTTCCGTTGAAAAAGACGTTTGGAGAGAGGTAGATTGTCTTACTTGTGGTAACTGCTGTAAAACAATGACGCCAACCTATACACTGAAAGATATTAAACGCATTTCGGAACATCTTGGCATGGAGGTGCAGGATTTTAAAGACAAATGGCTGTATAAAGAACCCGGCACAGGCGATTGGCTGAACCGAAGTACCCCCTGCCAGTTTTTGAATCTTGAAAATAATATGTGTACCGTTTACGAAATAAGGCCGGAGGATTGTGCAGGGTTCCCCCATCTTCCTAAAAAGAAAATGGTGGAATATATGCATGTACACAAGCAAAATGTGGAATATTGTCCCGCCACATACCGCATGGTTGAGAAAATGATGGAGAAACTGAGATAATCATCATTCTTTTTTTCATATTGGAAAAACATGGGCAGTTATAAGCAGGTAAGTTTTGAAGATTTGAATGATGATCAGAAAGACATAGCTATTGCATTACTTAGCGATGGAGGCTATGAAGGATTTGAAGAGGAAGGGTATTTATTGAAAGCCTATATTTCTTCAGAAGATTTTGATGAAAAAAAATTAACTGAGTTTGCCCGGCGATACCATCTTTCTTTTTCAATTAATGAAATTGAAAACAGGAACTGGAACCAGGTCTGGGAGTCAAATTTTGATCCTGTTATTATAGACGGTTTTGTAGCTATTCGTGCCGGTTTTCATAAACCTGTAAAAAATGTGCGGCACGAAATTGTTATCACTCCCAAAATGAGTTTTGGCACGGGTCATCATGCCACTACTTTAATGATGATAAAAATGATGCGTGAAATAGATTTCACAAACGGGTTTTAGATTTTGGAACGGGCACGGGAATTCTTGCCATATTAGCTGAAAAACTTGGGGCATCCCGGGTACTGGCCATTGATAATGACGACCGGAGTATTGAGAATGCAAAAGAAAATTTTTGGTCAAATGGTTGTACAAAGATCAGGTTAATGAAAGCTTCTTTGGCAAATAGTAATCATGAGTTCGATATAATTCTTGCCAATATAATAAAGAGTGTGATTCTTGTGAATTTTTCACAGCTTGCTGCACAACTGATTCCCGGGGGTATTATGTTGCTAAGCGGCCTTTTAAAGGATGATGAACAGGAAATAGTGCAAACAGCCATACAGAATAATATGTCGTTGAAGGGAAAAATAGAAGATGAAAACTGGATATGTTTACAGGTGATTATGAATCGATTGTTACCCGAAAATTAAATTATCGCTATAAAGAAATTGTTTTTTATTACTTTTGACCTCCGACTTTAACCAAGGTTCTATGAACGAACTTCTCATTATCGTTCTTGCATATTTATTAGGTAGCATTCCCACATCGGTTTGGGTTAGCAAATATTTTTTTGATTTTGATATTCGTGATTATGGCAGTGGCAATGCCGGTGCAACAAATACCTACCGTGTTCTTGGTCCTACCTGGGGCAGTTTAGTGATGGTCGTTGATATGCTAAAGGGTATTGCTGCGGTAAAACTTGCCTTGTTACTTCCCGGTTATATAGATAATGAAACCCGGTTTATAAATCTGCAGATCGGTCTTGGTCTTGCAGCTGTGGTCGGGCATATTTTCCCAATATGGGCAGAATTTCGGGGTGGTAAAGGAATAGCGACCCTTTTTGGGATGGTATTGGGTATCCAGCCGATCGTAGCTGTTTGTTGTGTTGGTGTTTTTCTTCTTGTTTTATATCTCACCCGGTTTGTTTCTTTAAGCTCCATTCTTGCAAGCATAGCCTTTCCGATTTTTATTTTAGTGATCTTTAATGAACCAGAACATTTGTACAGGATATTTGCGATTGCAGTGGGTTTGTTAGTGTTGTTAACCCATCAGAAAAATATTGGCCGTTTACTCAGAGGCAGTGAAAGTAAAGTTCCTATTCTCAAATATCGGGACCGCCGTCGCCGTCGTCGCCGTTCCTCGGCACATCATGAAGAATGATTCTTCCAAAACTTCATCTATAATCCGTATATGTGCTTAGTTTTGGTATAATCATTGGATTTTTAAGCAAAATAAGACATATGAAGAAATTTCTTTTTACTATTATGGCCTCAGTAACAATCATTGCCTGCAGCAAGAATACAATAACAGGTCGTAGCCAGTTTAAACTTCTTCCGGAATCGGAACTACAATCAATGGCAACTCAGCAATACCAGCAATTTTTGTCAACCAATCAGGTAGTCAGCAGCAGTTCAAACAAAGACGCGGAAATGATTAGCCGTGTTGGGCAAAGGATACGACAAGCCGTGGAATCATATTATGCCGGTAAAGGTCTGTCGAAAGAGTTAAACGGCTATAATTGGGAATACCATTTGGTTGATAATAAAGAAGCAAATGCCTGGTGTATGCCGGGAGGAAAGATTGTTGTGTATACAGGTTTACTGCCTTATACCCAGAATGAAGCGGCGCTGGCTGTTGTTATCGGGCACGAGGTAACTCATGCGATATTTCAACATGGTAATGAACGCATGAGCCAGCAGTTAGGGGCAGAACTTGCAGGAGCCGGTTTGCAGGTTGCACTTTCTAACAAACCTACCGAAACCCAAAATGCATTTTTGACCGCTTATGGCCTGGGTACGCAGGTTGGGGTGTTATTACCTTTTTCACGCAAGCATGAGTATGAAGCAGATCATTATGGATTGATCTGGGCAGCAATGGCCGGATATAATCCTCAGGAAGCTATCCCTTTATGGGAACGTATGCAAAAAGCAGCCAGTGGACAACGACCGCCGGAATTTTTGAGTACACACCCTTCAGAAGGAAACAGGATCGAACAATTAAAGAAATTTATGCCTGAGGCAATGAAATATTATAAACCAATGGGTGGTTAAAAACTTGATTTAAACCAAAAATCCCGTCCAGAGCCATCTGTACGGGATTTTCTTTTGGATTGCTGTTTAAACTAAGATAGATTTTTGTACCTTTGCGCTTCCTACTTTGTGAACGCAGCATCGGATCTGCGAACCAAGGCTCTGTTGCTGGTAACACTTTAAATTCTTTCAAAGCATGTCACAAACGTTGTTTGAAAAGTTACAATTAGCAGACGAAAAGAATCTTTTAATTCAAGGTCTGCCTTCTTCTATCGAAAAACAATTTTGTAAACTATCATTCGCCAAGAACATGACCCCCCTTCTTAAAAGCAGGAAAATTGATTTTGCCCTGGTTTTTGCCGTTAATGTAAACCAGTTAAACGGCATACTAAAAGATGTTATGCCTGCTTTAAAGGAAGGTTCAAAATTCTGGGTTGCCTATCCAAAGATCACTTCCAAGATCGCTACCGACCTGAACCGCGATTGTAGCTGGCAGGGATTAACATCCGCCGGTTATGAAAGCGTTCATGAAGTGGTACTGGATCATGTATGGAGTGCTGCCCGTTTTGAAAAATTCAATGGCAAAAGAATGAGGAACAAATCGCCCATGGCGATGGAAGAAGTTTAGATTACTCTGTTGAAATCAGTTAACCATCCCGATGTATCGGGATGGTTTTTTATTTTTGACAATGGCTCACCTTAATATCGAGATCAAGGCTAAATACAGTAACCCCCAATTTATAAGAGAATATCTTAGAAAGAATAATGCTGAATTCAGGGGAACGGATCAACAGGTTGATACCTATTTTACTGTCCGGAACGGAAGGCTGAAACTGAGAGAAGGCAATATTGAAAATAATCTTATCTATTATGACCGGAGTGATGAGCCGGGGCCAAAAGGCTCACATTTTCATTTGGTGAATATACCGGATGCGGAAAAATTAAAAGAAGTCCTGATAAAATCCCTGGGTATTAAAGTAGTTGTTAAGAAAAAAAGGGAAATATGGTTTATTGATAATGTGAAATTTCATATTGATGAAGTACCCGGGCTGGGAAGTTTTGTTGAAATAGAAGCGGGTAACATAAATGCTGATGTATCAAAAGAAAAGCTGCAGGAACAATGCGAATTTTATTTGAAAGCCTTTGGAATTAAAAATGAAGATTTGATTAAAGTTTCCTACAGTGATATGCTGTTAATTTCGCAGGAATAATTTTGTAATTTTAAGACATGGATATTGAAATAAGAGAACCGATAGTTGCTTACGGCAAAAAGAATTTCACCATTGGGGAATACCTGGAAATGGAACGCGCCTCTCTGGAAAAACATGAGTATTACCAGGGGGAAATTTTTGCCATGTCTGGCGCCAGTGACATGCACAATGTGGTATTCAAAAATGTATATGGTGATCTGGCCTATCGGCTAAAACGTAAGTTTTGCCAGCCTTATGGAAGTAATATGAGAGTTCATATTCCCGGGAATACTTTATTCACTTATCCTGATATTTCAATTTTTTGTAAGGATATTACTGTGCAAGAGCATGGCAATGATAACTTTACTGAACCTTCCGTGATCATTGAAATTCTTTCACCTTCTACAAAGAACTATGACAGGGGAGATAAATTTAAATTATATCGTGATATTCCTACACTCAAAGAATATATTCTCATTGATTCAGAAACAATCACCGTAGAAGCTTTTCGTCTTAACGAACATAACCATTGGGAATTGGAAGAATACAAAAAGGCCGAAGATGTGCTTTTTATTCAAACTGTTCAATTATCCTTGCCCTTGGGCGAAATTTATGAAGGAATAAAGCTTTAACAAACCTGCTGCGGTCACTTAATAATAACGCTTCCCAGTTTTTGGGTTATTGCCATTTCCATTTTTTTCAAATGTTCATGTGTGCGAAAAAGCATTTCCTGCTGTTCTTTAGAATGTATCTTTTCCATATCAGCCTGATTTTCGTGTAACATTCTTTTTATCTTACGGAGTTTAAGATAATTCAAAGCCGACTCTACTTCCTCATGGGTTTTATCCTCATCCATTTTTAAATAACTCATTAACTGTTGCTCATTCTCTTTCGCAACGGCCCGGATAAAACTTTCATAGTCCTGATCAAACAATTGTTTTTGATAGCCGGTTGCCTGGCTGAATTCCCTTCTCCAATGTTCACTTTCTTCATAAGGAACGTTCAGCAATGAAACGGCCAATGCACTTAGTTTAGGATCGGGATGATAAACAAAATAATTTTTGCTCACCTGTCGTGGCTCTTGCTGCAATTGATGTTTAAATGCCGCAATGAGGTTAATTATATCCGGGTTATCGAGCAGGCTTTCATCCAGCATCCCGGAAAAAATATGATCCGCTATCAATTCCTTATCATCCCAATACCTGGTTCCAAACTCTAACAGTATTCTTGCCAGTTCTCTTTCCTGTAATTCATCTTTAAATAAGAGGTTAAAAGTAGCGTCGTCATAATCGGTTTCCTGCGCTTTCCTTGCATTTTCTTCGTGCTGTTTTGCTTCTTCAAATGGTAAGGCTTTTTCCTGTGTTACAATTCGATTGCGGATAAATTTATTGACCAGGGCGTGGAGACCGCTTTCATCGATCTTTAAGATTTCAGAGCATTGCTTGATATAATCCTGCTGCTTGGTAAAATCTTCTGCTTTATTGATCCTTGAAATAGTTTCAGCAATCCGGTTTACTACTTCTGCTTTCTTTATCGAATCATTACCGGCGTCTTTTAATGCAACTTCAAGCTGGAAAAGAATGACATCTTTTTTATTTTTCTGTACAAAATCTTTAAAAGCCGTTACACCCACTTTATTTACATAGCTATCGGGGTCCTCTTTATCTGGTATCAACACCAGTTTTACGTTCAGGCCTTCTTCGAGGGCCATATCCAGGCCACGCAAGGCAGCCTTTATCCCGGCGGCATCTCCGTCATAAACTATGGTAAGATTGTTTGTATATTTTTTTATCAGCCTGATCTGATCGGTAGTCAATGATGTGCCCCCGCTTGCCACTGCATTTTCAATACCAGACTGGTGGAGCGAAATAACATCAGTATAACCTTCAACGAGCAGGCATTCATCTGTTTTATCAATGATTTGGCGGGCAAAATAAGAGCCATAAAGTATTTTACTTTTTACATAGATCTCATTTTCCGGTGTATTAATGTATTTCGGCGCTTTGTCGTTGTTTTTTAAAATCCTGGCGCCAAAGCCCAAAACTTTCCCGCTATGATTGTGAACAGGAAAAATTACACGGCCGCGATAATTATCCTGTAATTGTTCACCTGCCTGCCGGTCAGGCAGGTTGCGATTAACAACCAGCCCCGTTTTTAATAATAACTCTGCATTGTATTGTTTTGCCAATGCTTCGTTGGTAAAGGCATCCCGCTTTTCAGGCGAATAACCAAGCTGGAATTTTTTGATAATGTCTTCACGAAAGCCCCTTTCTTTTAAATAAGCTAACCCGATATCTTGTCCTTCTTCTGTTTCAAATAATTGCCTGGTAAAGAATTGCTGGGCAAAATGGTTGATGATGTACAGGCTATCAGCGACTTGTATCTGTTGGCGTTGCTCATCGGTGGCAAATGTTTCTTCGATTTCAATTCCATACCTGTTGGCCAGCCATTTCAGGGCTTCTACATAACTATATTTCTCATGCTCCATAATGAAACTGATGGAATTGCCACTGCGACCGCAGCCAAAGCATTTATAAATTTCTTTTGAAGGAGAAACGGTAAAGGAGGGTGTTTTTTCATTATGAAAAGGACAAAGTCCGAGATAATTGGCTCCCCTTTTTTTTAACTTCACAAAACCACCGATAATATCAATGATATCAATGCGGTTAAGAATTTCCTGTATTGTAGTTTGAGAGATCATGATGAACGACAAATATAGCCTCTTGCCATTTTATTTCCCGCAGATAACGCAGATGTTGGCGCAGATCAACGCAGTTTATTTTTCCACTAAATAGTCACAACAGGAGCGTAGTGGAACCCAGGTCTATGTGTAACTATTGTGCTCTAAGTTTCTATCTGGCTTAATGTTGAATTACAGAAGCCCTAAGAGTTCCGAAGATGAATGTCAGCATGTGAGTACGACTTGACCAGAGCGGTATGGCTTGTAATACAATGTTTAAAATATTCCCTAAAAATAACTGCCGGCATACTAAAAAAACTTATCGTTTTTTTGGAAAAAGAGTTTTAAATTAGAAGTACTATCCTAACCCCCGGGAAATTATAAATATCGATTTCTTCACTCTTAAATTTAAATCCCATGGTTCAGGCAGACATCTCGCAGCTTTCCAGAGAGTGCAACACCTGGAGAGATGCATTACGTGCATTCCGCGACGAATTCACTCAATGTAAACACAAACTCCAGGAACTGGCAAGCCGCCCACTCTCGAAAGACGATCTGACAGAAGTTGAACATTATCACAACCAATTTCACATCCAGCTCATCAACATTCACGATCTCAAACAATCCATCAAAAATCACGACCGGAAAGTAAGTTTTGAAACATCAGCAAATAATGGACACCTGCACGAAGAAACCCTTGCTGATCACGAAAATTTGTATGACCAGTATCAAAGTCTTGAGCACACATTACAGGATCTGCGGGAAAGGTTTAGCGGTTTTTTAAGCCGGGCGCATTAAGGCGCAATAAATAGAAATAGTATGACATAAATCAGCTTATGAACTAATGGAGTTCATAAGTATCAATTTTATTCATCTGAAAATTTGTAATCTGAAATATAATTTGATCATCAATAAAATTTCTTATCATGGCTGAATTTGATACCTCACATGTAAAAAATATTGTCTTACTGGGCCATGCCGGCTCCGGTAAGACCACCTTAGCGGAGTGCATGCTTTATGAAGCAGGCCTGATAACCCGCCGCGGCACAATTGCCGAAAGAAACACAGTGGGAGATTACCACGAACTGGAACAAGATCGTGGTAATTCTATTTTTAGCAAACTCATGCACACAAAATGGCGGGGTTATAAGATAAATATTCTCGATACACCCGGCTACGATGATTTTGTGGGCGAAGTGATTTCCGCCCTTCGCGTGGCAGATACGGGAGTAATGCTGCTGAATGCAACGACCGGGGTTGAAGTAGGCACCGATATTATTTGGGAATACACGGAAAAATTTAAAACCCCGATGATTTTTGCCGTAACCAGGATGGACGATGACCAGGCTGACTTTGATAAAACTGCTGCCGAAGCAAAATCACATTTTGGGAACAAGGTTGTAGTGGTTCAGTATCCGAGACAACAGGGCTCAGGCTTTCACGAGATCATTGACGTGTTGCGCATGACAATGTATAAATTTAAAGATAATGGCGGCAAACCTGAAAAATTGGACATACCTGATGAGGAAAAAGCAAAGGCCGAAAATCTGCATAAAGAATTGGTAGAAGCAATTGCCAGTAATGATGAAGACCTGATGGAAAAATATTTTGATAAGGGCGAACTGACAGAAGATGAAATGAAAGAAGGAATGAAGAAGGCCATGATCAATCATGATCTTTTTCCGCTGTTTTGTTTATCGGCGGAAAGAAATATGGGCAGTGGCCGCCTGATGGGTTTTATCGATAATGTTTGCCCCAGCGCTAATGAAATGCCGGCACAAACAACAAAAAAAGGCGATCAGCTTCCCTGTGATGCCGGTGGGCCTGCCTGCATTTTTGTTTATAAAACAGTGAACGAATCACATGTAGGTGAAATGTCTTTCTTTAAAGTGTACTCAGGAACTATACGAAGCGGTATGGAACTTGAAAACGAGAGTACGGGCGTTACTGAAAAAATAAACCAGATGTTTTTGGTAGAGGGAAATAAACGAACTCCTCTTAATGAATTGGTAGCAGGCGATATCGGCGCAACGCTTAAATTGAAAAATACGCATGTCAATAATACACTTCATATCCGCGGTAAGAATATCGAATTGCCCCCGATAGAATTTCCTCCGCCAAATATGACGGTGGCAATAGAATCACTTAAAAAAGGAGAAGAGGAAAAATTATCACAGGCCTTGCACCAATTACGTGAAGAAGATCCCACATTACTGGTTGAAGTTTCGTCTGAATTAAAACAAACGCTGATTCATTGCCAGGGCGATATGCATTTAGCCGTTGCAAAATGGAAGATCGAGCATATTCATAAACTGGAAGTGAAATTTACCAAGCCACGCATCCCTTACCGTGAGACCATTCGCAAAATGGCTGATGCGAATTATCGTCACAAGAAACAAAGCGGAGGCGCCGGGCAGTTTGGTGAAGTATATATGAGGATCGAGCCCTGGTATGAAGGAATGCCGGAGCCAAAAGATTTGAATGTAAGAGGAAGGGATGTTCATGATCTTGATTGGGGGGGCAAACTGGTATTTTACAATTGCATTGTGGGTGGAGCTATTGATGCAAGATTTCTGCCTTCTATATTAAAGGGAGTGATGGAGAAGATGCATAACGGACCACTGACAGGCTCCTATGCCCGTGACATCCGTGTTTGTGTGTATGATGGAAAGATGCACCCGGTTGACAGCAACGATATTTCATTCAAGATAGCAGGTCTGCAGGCATTCCGCCAGGCATTCCAGCAAGCTGATCCGCAAATCCTCGAACCGATCTATCTTGTTGAAGTTCTTTGTCCCGATGATCTTACCGGTGCTGTAATGGGTGACCTGCAGAGCCGCCGTGCTATTGTGGAAGGAATCGATAGTGAAAGAAATTTTCAAAAAATAATCGCTAAAGTGCCACTGGCTGAAATGGATGGATATTCTTCTTCGCTTCGTTCCATTACGCAGGGTCGCGCAAAATTCAAAAGCAGGTTTTTTGAATATGCTCCTGTGCCCTTTGATTTACAACGCAAGCTGATCGATGAATACAATAAGACAGCGAAAGAAGAGTATGCTTGAGTGATTTAAGATTTTAGATTGGAGATTGTAGATTTTATCTGAAGCTATTTCTTTGTCGAAGTAGCTTTTTTATGCAGCCAACTATTGGAATTCTGTTCAGGCTTTCGTAAAAAAAAATACATTCATTAACTTAATCGTATGAAAGAAAAATTCATTGCCGGAATCTACAATTACTGCGACCGCTGGTGTGAACGATGCACCTTTGCCAGCCGATGCAGAAATTATTCAGGCGAAAGTAAATTGTCTCCTGAACAATTGGATGTAAGCAACAAGGCGTTTTGGGATACTATTTCTTCCAATTTTGAGGAAGCTGTCAGGTTGTTACACAAAGCCGCTAAGGAACAAGGGATTAATCTGAATGCCATTTCGGAGGAAGAAGAAAAAGAATATAAAAAAAGAAAATTGTTTCTGAATACTGCCGTAAAACAGCATCCCCTATCTGACCTTTGCAAACAATACCAGAAAATAGTAATGCCCTTTGTAAAGAAAAGCGGGGACTTTACAGATGAAACAAGAGAATTGGTAAATCATCTGCACCTCGGAATAAAATCAGAAGAAGAAGTTGTGCATACTGTTGCCGATATAGGTGATTGCTTTGAAATTATTCAGTGGTATTTATTTTTTATTGATGCTAAGCTGCAGAGAGCCTTGCGTGGAAAAATAGAAGGCGAAGAACGGGAGGCTGAAAATGCTTATCAAAAAGACAGCGATGGTAGCGCAAAAATTGCCCTTATTGCAATTGAAAGAAGCATTGCGGCATGGATAGGGTTGTATAACCTGTTGCCTTTATCAGAAGATATTGCATTGCAGTCGCTTGCCTTGCTTGAGCAAGTGCAACGAAAAACAAAAGAAGAGTTTCCCAACGCAATGCAATTTAAAAGACCAGGCTTTGACGATGTAGCAACAAAGCAGTAAACTGTTCAGAGAAACACCGATCGCAGACAAAAATGTAACTTCGCCTCCAATGAGCACAAAACGCATCCTTCATGTTATATTAATTCTTTCCATTTTAATAGTAAACATTGGTTGTGACCAGATTTCTAAAAGAATTGTCCGTAATAAAATAAGTCCTTATGAAACTATCCAGCTGTTAAGCAATCATGTAATTATTACCCATGTTGAAAATTCCGGTGCATTTTTAAGCCTGGGGAATTCATTGCCGAAATCGGCTAAAAATATTCTGTTGTCTTTATTGCCTTTAACAGCCGTGGCGTTGGGATTTATTTATATTCTTTCAAGACCTGCCATTTCCAATTCTATACTCGCCGGCCTTTGTTTTGTTGTTGGCGGCGGCATGGGTAATATTTTTGACAGGGTAATGTATGGCTCAGTAACCGATTTTCTGCATATCAATTTCGGATTTTTTCAAACCGGCATTTTTAATATGGCCGATGTGTCGATCATGGCCGGGGTATTTATCATTCTGATCCAATCGTTCTACAAACGGAAGTTTACACAATCTGATTAAGGGAAAATAAATTTCTTGCGGCATGGAAAATGCTGGCACAGATTTTACATAGAATCCTGGTGAGGAATAGTATTGGTAATTGAAGCCAATACTGATTGAGATGATTATAAAACTTAATTAAACGATACAGAATGGAAAATAATGAATTGGAAAGGACAGCGGGTATTGTTATCCTGGGATTATTGGTATTGACCTTCTTATTTGGAATTTTAGGATCATTATAATCCTATCGGGATATAGTGTGCTGAAGCAGTCAATCATGCAAATCGTTTATAGATAGTATAAGGTATCCATTTTAGTATCCATGCAATAATGATCCAGCGGCGGGTAATATAAGCTCTTCTTTTTTTCTTCCTGATGGCATTAAAAATTTGCTTTGCTGCTTTTTCAACAGGTGCAACCCAAAACTGTTTATTACCTTTTGCAAGTTTGGTGTTTATAAAGCCAGGTTGGATATCTGTAACGGTTATATTTAATTTCATTTTGCCTGCTTTGATATGCAGGCCTTCCATATAGACACTCATAAAGGCCTTGCTTGCACTGTAAGCAGGAGCATGGCTGTTTCCCCGGATAGAAGCAAGAGATGATACACCCGCTATTTGGCCATGCCCTTGTTTTGCGAAATAATTAAACGTATAATTCACGATCTCAATAAAGCCATTCACATTGGTTTGTGTAGTTTGTTTGTCAAGCTGCCAATCTAATTCTTTACTAATATCACCAACACCGGAATTGTAGATAAGTATATCAAGCCCTCCCAGTTTTTTGATCAATGATTCCAGGTGAAGAATATTTTCATTCCCTCTTACATCAAAGCATTCGGTAACTACCTGTGCGGGGAATTGCAGTTGCAGTTTAAGAAGTAATTCATTTCTTCTCCCCGTTACTCCAACCATATCGCCATTTTTAATGTACAATTTTGCCAGTTCCAATCCGATACCGGATGTAGCGCCGATGATGATCACTTTGTTAGCCATCTGATGATTTTTTGTTTAATTTTTGATTAACCTCGCCATAAAGGGTAAGCCGAAAACAGCTCCAAAACCAAGCAGGAGAAATGTATTCTGGCCTCCTAAAAATCCTTTTGAATGAAATACGTAATCAATGACGACCAGGCTGATAGTTGAAATGGAAAACCCGATCGAATTGTAAATCGTCAACGCTGTTCCTCTTAAATGTTCCGGTGCATATTGGGCTATTAATGTTGAAAATTGCGGAGAATCGGGAATCACTGCAAACCCCCAAATAAAAAGCAGGATCAAAAAAAACCACATAGGCAGATAAAAAAAAGCAGGGGATAGAAAACAACAAATGCCCGAAATGAATAATGCCAGGGTAGCAACTTTGGTGCTGCCCGCGCGTTGTGATAAATAGCCACCCATAATGCAACTAATCGCTCCGCCTGCAATAATAAAAAAACTTAAGAGAGGGATGTTTAATAATAATCGATTTTTGGTGCTGTATAATTCCAGTATTAATGGCACAAAACCCCAGAAGGTGTAAAGCTCCCACATGTGGCCAAAATATCCGAACGCAGCCTGTCGCCATTTTTTTGAACTAAAAATTTCTACAAACGCATTCCACTGAAATCCTCCTGATCTTTTTCTGTACGGACCATCGCCAACCAGTAAAAGCATAAGCACGCCACCAATAATTGCAAACAACGAGGTATAATATGAGACTGATCTCCAGGGCAGATCAAAATCACGATTCTTTAGCAGATGTGGAAATGCTGTGCCTGCAACCAGTGCGCCCAATAAAAATCCGAGTGCTTTGCCCAAACCTTTTTCATACCAATCAGCAGCAATTTTCATTCCCACTGGATAAATGCCTGCAATAAAAAAGCCTGTCATGAACCGAAGTACAAAAAGAGAGGTTGCGTCTTTTGCAAACCAAACCACGGCCGAATTGCACAAAGCCCCAAGGAAACAACTGCTAAAAAATAATCGTACAGGAGAAAATCGATCAGCTAAAGAAAAAAAAGCAAAAACCAGGGTGCCGCCAACAAAACCCAGCATCACTGCAGATGTTACCAGGCTTACTGCGTACTGGCTCAAATGTAATGATTGCTTTAGCTCGGGTAAAATTGCATTGCCGACAAACCATAATGAGGTGCCTGCAAATTGAGAGAGAATGACCAGGGGAAGAATATGGGCAGGTCTTTTTTGCAATTGATTTGTTTTTGTAAATATATGTTACCTGTAAGAACGGAGATTAGCCATTATCAAACCCGCAAAAACAATTATCATGCTCACAATATGTATCCAGGTAAACTGTTCGTGTAATTTGATTACCGCTTCAACGGTGGCAAAAATGGGAATGAGATTACCGAATAAAACTGTTCTTCCGGCGCCCAGTATGCCAATGGCTTTATTCCAGATAAAAAAACAAATAACCGAAGCGCCCAGACCGAGGTATAAAATGGAAAGGAAGACATCCGCATTCCAATCAACGGCAGGGGAGTGGCCATATTCCCGGAAAAAGAAAGGAATCAATAAAATCGTGCCTGATAAAAATGTAATAAATAAAAAATTTACAGGTGAGATGGAAGATGGTTTTTTCTTCACCAGTGTATTATAAACAGCGAAGCAAAAAGCCGCTAACAACATCCATGCATCGCCGGAAGAAAAACGGAGAGCAAGAAGATTTTGAAAACTGCCCTTTGATAAAAGAAAAAGGATGCCGATAGTGCAAAGCAACAGACCCATTAACTTTCCCCAGCCAATTTTTTCATTTAAAAAGATCCGGGCCATTATGATCGCCATAATGGGCGAGGAGGTTGTGCCTATCAGTGCAAGATTGATCGCTGTGGTATAATGACCGGCAATATAAACAAAGGTATTAAACAGGCTGATGCCGGTTAATGAAGCCCAGAAGAGGTAATGCCACGATCGTTTAACAACCGGCCATTCAGCTTTTAATTTGCTGATCGCAAAGGGAAAAATAATTATTGTGGCAACGACCCATCGATAAAAATTCAAACTGATTGGCGGGATCTGCTTGTAAACGCCTCTGGCAATAATAAAATTGCCCGACCAGATGAGTGAGGCAAGAGTGGCAAGAAAGATTCCAAAATAAATAGATTTTCGAGCACTGGACGTCATAATCCTTGCGAAGATAGACGGTCATTGAACACTAAGCATTAAATATTCACTGGTGCGCAAAATCCATTTCAAATCTTCCCTTAATTCTTTCCATCGGCGGGTTGAAATAACCGAATTTTAATTCAGGAAATTCTTCGCGTATCAATTTCATTAGTTGGTTTACACCTAAACACTCGCCGGTATCTGTTACCCCTATTTTCCCCAAATACCAATCGGGGTCGATGTTGAAATTTCTCCACTGGATCATTTTCAATCCTGTTTCATTGATCAGCTTTCTCAATGCATTATATTCCGCAACACTATCCGTCATGCCGGGAAAAACAAAATAATTGATCGATGTCCAGCCACCATGATCATTGACAATTTTCAGGCTCTCCAGAATATCTTCAAACTCATAATTATTAGGACGATAATAAGGCATGTAAATTTCTCTCCTTGCAGAGTTAGTACTTACACGAATGGAATTTAACCCGGCCTCACATAAAATTTTCACTGCACCGGGTCTTGATCCGTTTGTATTGATATTGATACTCCCTTTTGTGGTATGCTTTCTTATTTCAACAATAGCATCGCGAATGGTTTCCCACATTAACAGGGGTTCGCCTTCGCAGCCTTGTCCAAAACTTACAAGAGGATAGGGCGCCGATTCAAGATGCGGTACAGTATATTCAACGATTTCTTCCGCTGTTGGCAAAAAGGTCAAACGATCCTGGGTAGAAACAATCGGCTCTTCATCAGGTTGAAGTGAAATACATCCCACGCAATTTGCGTTGCAGGCAGGTGACACAGGAATGGGACATTCCCATCTTCCTAAAAAATAATTTCTTGCTGCGGGGCAATGATAGGTAAGCGCACAATTGTTTGCTATATGATCAACCAAGCGATTGTGAGGATAGGCCTTTAATAATTTGCGTACACCCTGCTCAACTTTTTGCTGATCATAGCCCTCGCAATCCTGGCGAATATCTTTTTCAATTCTTACAGCAGGCACATAAAATTTTCCCTGTCCGACTGTATCGTTCAGACGGGTATTATGCCAGCCAACAGCAGTATAACAAAATAACGGAAGGGTAGGAGCATCTTTTGCGGTCTCAAAAGCTGCTAAATAAAACCCGGTGTGTGCAGGCGGAACAAAGGCGGCTACAGCCCAGCCTTTTTCACACAAGCGCATTTCGCCTGTCCTAACGTCAATGCCAATACCCCTGCGTCCGGGTAACTCATATAATTGGCCGCCATTGGGCAACTCTATCCATTCATTTTCCGGAACCGGCACAGCATCCCAGCCACTCCGTCCTGTTACGCATAGTGAAGTATCTTCAAAAATATTTCCTTTGGCATCGGAATAAAGTATATATGGAGATTGTTTTAAAAGCATAAAAAGTCAAATTGGTCATATAGGTCATGCAAGTCAAATTAATCAAATTTATTGCAGGCTATCCGGTTATGACTAATTTGACTTGCATGACCTATATGACTGTAATCAGCAAAGTTCGGTTAATTATTTTTGAGAGGTTAATTGTTGCTGACAAAACTGGTTGAATTTCATCTCTTCGATATCCAGGTCAGAACTGATAATCTCCACCTGCATAAGTTTATTATTTTTAAAATCGATTGTTAAAAGATCTTGTTTTTTGACAAGATTTGCCAGGTCTTTCCAATCTACTACTTTTTTGCCTAATAATCCGGGCAGGATAATATGGGTTTCAGAAATGATTATTTTTTCTCCTTCCTCTCTTTTTTTCAGATAGATCCAGAATAAAATAATGGCAACTGCAAGTAATACATGACTTGCCGCTACCAATGAGGTCCCTTTACTCCAGAAATAAATGGCCCCGCTGGTTATTAATACAGACTCAAACAATAATAAAGCAAGATGTTTTGAAAAATCAGTGATTATTTTTTTTGAAAAAAAACCGGCTGCCAGTAAAAAAATACAAGCGATCAGCGATACAGATGAAAAAATCCAATCTTTTATGGTTTCCTTGGGGGCATTTTTGAAATCAAAAAAAAAGATCAGGGCAACGAGAATATGAAACACCGGTAATATTTTCGACCGGTCTTTTTGTTTCAATTGAAATATATACAGCACGGGAATAATTTTATGCAGCATCCGGGGATGCCTGGTCAGAGTTTGATTTGATTAACAGGTTGCATAGTTTGAATAACACTCTTGCACCTACATTGGCATCCCAATCAGTTTCACCTACACCCACTTCATTCAGATCAAAGCCGATTAAACGACGACCGCTTTGCAGCAGTTTACTGAATAAATAAAAAACCTGTTCTATCTCTAATCCTCCAGGTACCGGTGTTCCGGTATTGGGGCAAAGTTTCGGATCAAAACCGTCAACATCAAAACTAATTTGAACCTTTTGAGGAAGATTCAATACGATTTCATCGACGATCTGTTTCCATGTTTCTCCCTCATACTGACGATTTTTAATGTCTTTATCAAAATAAGTGATGATTCTTTTATTACTGCTGTTGATGGTTTCCAGTTCCTCGTCGCTGTAATCCCTGACGGCTACCTGCACAAGCTTTTTTAAATTATCCAATTCAAACAGTGCATTATGCATAACACTGGCATGAGAATAAATGAAACCCTCGTAGGCAATGCGCAGATCACAGTGTGCATCAATTTGCAAAATTCCGAAATCACCGTGTTTCTCTGCAAGAGCTTTAAAAAACCCCAATGAGGTACTGTGATCCCCACCTAATAATCCTACCAGTTTGTTCCGGTTAAGTAAACCTTTTGTTTGTTCGTACACCCAATTGTTGAGAAAGATGCCTCCCTCATTTACATCTTTTATTGTTTTTCTCATGAACTGGTTATCTTCTACTACCTGGCCTTTTGAAATATAATTAATGTACAGTTCAGCCTCTTTGCGCAAATAATCGCTTTTCATCAGTAATTTTTTATCCACATCACGCAAAAAGAACCCCTGTTTCCAGCCATCGGGCATTTCCGGGTCAAAAACGTCAACCTGCAGGCTCGCTTTGCAGATATGGTCCGCAGCCCTGGAAGTTCCGGCGCCATAGCTTACTGAAACTTCCCACGGAACCGGAACAATAATAAGCCTTGCGTCTTCTTCTGTAAATGGTAAACCAAAAATATTATTATTGGGATTGCCTGCACTGTTGGGATCAAACTGCGTAAGATCAGGGATCATAAAAAATGTAAAGTTAAAACGGCGTGCAAAATAGTTTGCTTTGAGGTAGCCGCAAAAAATAATATTAAGGATAGATTACCGCTTACCCGCCACCATCCGGCTTTTCTTGAGTTTTATGCTTACCGGGGTTGAATGGAATTTTCTTAACTGTACCTGATTTTATTGGCTTGTTTTGAGACAATAAAATGGTTTAATAAAACAAAAGTCTCCCGGATTCCGGGAGACTTGCTATAACTTAATAAGTTCTTTAACTTATTTTTTCTTCTTTGCAGCTTTCTTAGCAGCTTTCTTTTTTGGAGCAGCTTTTTTAGCAGCTTTTTTCTTTGTTGCCATGTTTTTGAATTTAACGGTTAGTAGAAAAAATTGTTATCGACAGTAAAAATAGAAATTTTTTTAAACTGTCAAAAATTTTTTCAACATTTTTAAAAAGATAGTTGTGGAGAAAAAAACCCTAATTGGAAGGTTCTACTGCATTTATAAGAACAAATGTTCTGTTGTTTTTCCCTTTTTTAAATTCAACAACACCATCAGTGAGTGCAAACAAAGTAAAATCTTTTCCTACGCCAACATTTTTTCCGGGATGATAAACAGTTCCGCGTTGACGAACAATAATATTTCCGGCAATGATAGGTTGGCCGCCAAAGATCTTTACACCAAGGCGCTTGCTTTGTGAGTCGCGACCATTCTTTACACTGCCTTCACCTTTTTTATGTGCCATAGAAAAAATTTTAAAATTAAAAATCCCAAATTCCAATTGCTTCAGTTTTGAGATTTGGAATTTGTGATTTGTTATTTAAGCAATGGATGTTACTTTAATTTTAGTGTACTGTGTTCTGTGTCCTTTCTTTTTGTGAAAGCCCTTTCTTCTTTTTTGTTTATAGGCGATCACTGTATCCCCTTTTACATGATCAATAATTTCAGCGTGGATTTTCGCTTTTATTTTTTTACCTAAGGAAAGTTTACCATCAGTATCTACCAGCGATACTTCTGCAAATTCAACTTTATCACCCGGGTTGCCGTCCAGATGAGGTACATACAAGGTCTGATCTTTTTCCACTTTATACTGCTGGCCGGCTATTTTTACAACTGCAAACATAGTTTGAAAATTAGGGAGGCAAAGGTAAGGGTTAATTTTTAACCGGCAAACAGAAAATCAAAGTTTTGAACATAGAATCAGGGATTCACTAACCTTGGTTCAACTATATTTGTGAGCCCGCCCGGATGAACATCCAAAGAGACAGTTTTGGAGTTTTTTCCGTTCGGACGGGTCTTAAGCTTGCCATTTGTATGCCGTTTCACCTGGCAGGCATAAAGGTATAATTCAGATGAAAATCAAGTCATTTTTAGCAAAGCCCTTCGCTTCATATATATATAAAGGTATCCGCAAAAGTATGTATACGGCCATTGCCGACCAGGAAAACATACTTAAGCAGTTAATAAAAACAGGCCGGAATACTGAGTTCGGAAGGGAACACCGGCTTGAAAAAGTGAATAACTACGAAGAATTCAGGCAGGCAATACCTATCCGGGATTACGAGCAACTGCGGCCCTATATTGATAAGATCAAAGAGGGAAAGCATAATATATTATGGAAAGGAAAGCCTATTTATTTTGCTAAAACCTCGGGAACAACCAGCGGGACAAAATATATACCGATCACCAAGGATTCAATTCCCAATCATATTAATACAGCCCGCAACGCCTTGCTTTGTTACATGGCCGAAACCGGCAATACAAAATTTGCTGATGGAAAAATGATCTTCCTTTCCGGATCACCGGAACTTGAAAGAGTGGGAGGTATCCCCACCGGAAGATTGAGTGGGATTGTAAATCATCATGTGCCGGGTTACCTGCGCAAAAACCAATTGCCGTCCTATTCGACCAACTGTATTGAAGATTGGGAAACAAAACTCGACAAGATCGTTGAAGAAACGATAAGCCAGGATATGACTTTGATCAGCGGTATACCACCCTGGGTGCAGATG
>Ga0184636_1000029_pt1 | contig 32883 bp, 22 predicted proteins | sample PLM3_60_b2_FD_133164 | JGI IMG/M metagenome (GOLD analysis project Ga0184636, IMG submission 133164) | Groundwater sediment microbial communities from an aquifer in East River, Colorado, USA - PLM4_90_b2 | ecosystem: Environmental > Terrestrial > Soil > Riparian zone | place: USA: East River... | reverse complement strand
TCGAAAGCTGAACCACGTAAGAGAACTACTTACTTGAGGATAGGTCGGAAACTGAAAGTAAAAAGTAAGAGGAGCTTAATCAACGAAAGCGTATAAACAAGTAAATCACTTTAATCAAACCGCAGTATACCCGACCGGTACGTACGGTGGTGTGAGAGGACAGTGAGGGAAATAATCCCTCACTTCCTACTCGATTTCGGGTTATTACCGTAGAATCGAAGACGATCTTAACACATGATTTTTTATTGTTAGCATCTTCTTCTTTTTGAGTTAGAGGTTTTCTTTAAATTGCTGATACCTTCCACATTTTTCAACCATAATTTATGAAACATCATTTATTAAGAGTCTTGACAGCAGTCATTGGCATGACCCTGTTTACCCTTTTTTTTATTTCAAGACAAAAAAATACTAATCATCAGTTTAAAAAAGAAGCAGACAAAGAAGATGGAATACGGCTGGCCCAGGAACGGGAATTTAAAATGACAAAAGATCCTGCATTGGGTTATGTTCCAAGATATAGGTTAATTAATTCTATTGAAAATTTAAAAAGGGAAAGACAACAAAGCCCGGGTTCTACGAATAGAATTGAATCGTTAAGCTGGACCGAACGTGGTTCATATACTGATGCAGTTGGTCCAAGTAATGGAAATGGCAGACCCGGAACTCCTACACCAATAACAAGTGGTCGTATGCGTGCTGTCTGGGTTGACCTTGCAGATGGAACCAATAAAACTGTTTGGGTTGGCGGCATTGATGGAGGAATTTGGAAAACAACTGATATTACAGCTTCACCTGCAACCTGGACTTTAGTTAATGATTTTTTAGATAACCTCTCCATCGCAAGTATTTGCCAGGATCCTTCTAACACAAATACCATGTATTTTGGTACGGGGGAAAAAACTTTTAATATTGATGAGGCACAAGGTGGTGGAGTTTGGAAAAGTACAGATCACGGTGTTACATGGAATTTATTAACTAACACAATTGGTTTTTGGAATGTTTCCAAAGTACTTTGCGATGCCTCAGGTAATGTTTATGTTGGCACAGTTGGCAGTGGACAAGGTCTTCAAAGATCAGCTGATGGAGGCAGTACATGGACAAATATTACTCCAACGACTTCCGGAGGTGGAACCAGGATAGCCGACATGGATATCAGCAGTACAGGAAGATTGCATGTTTCAAAGGGCTACCAAAGCGCAGCAAATCAATTTGGATATTTTTATACAGATAACCCGGGTACGGTAACTTCCGGAACATGGACGCAAGCTGCAACACCTTTTAGCTCGCAGTATAATGTTGACATTGCAGTAACCGGCAATGTAGTGTATGTATTACCATCGAATTCCGTTAATCAAACCCCCACAGTTTATAAATCAACAGATGGAGGCGTTAACTGGAGCGCTACATCATCAATTTCTATAGCCGGTAACAATGCGGTTAGCAGTGGTCAGGCCTGGTATTGTTTAGCTATTGGTGTTGATCCGAACAATACAAATAATGTGATAGTAGGAGGGTTGAACTGCTACAGAACAACAAACGGCGGTACTACATGGTCGCAAATCTCAGCCTGGGTGTCAGGATTAGCTGTTTCGGTTTATATACATGCCGATCAGCATTTTGTCGCATGGAATGGTAACCAGGTATTAATCGGCAGCGACGGAGGAATTTTTTATTCTGCAGATGGCGGATCAACATTTACGGACCGCAATGCCAATCTGCGACTGAAACAGTTTTATTCCTGTGCCATTCATCCGGGCTCAACAAATTATTTTTTAGCAGGTGCGCAGGATAACGGAGTACATCAATTTAATGGAGCGGGACTTACAAACAGTGTAGAAGTATCCGGTGGCGATGGTGCATTTGTAGCCATCGATCAGGATCAGCCATCATATCAATTTGGATCATATGTTTACAATCACTATCACAGGAGCATCGATGGCGGTAATACGTGGACGGATTTTGATTTCTATGATGGCACCGCCCCTGCAAACTTCACTAATTTTGGTTCTTTTATTAACCCATTTGATTATGACGATGCAGGCAATGCCATGTATTGCGGAGCCGATGCAGGTCAATTTTTTCGCTGGACAAATCCTCAGACCTTAGCTCCCGGCACCTACCATTCAGCTGGTTCAGGTTTTCCTGCCGGGGTTTCGCAGGTTGCTATAAGCAACTTTCTTGGTATTGTAAGCGCTGTAGCTGTTTCACCCTATACTTCAAATCGTGTTTATTTTGGAACCGATACAGGGAGAATAATAAGGGTTGATAATGCAAATACCATTACAAGCGGTTCAGCAGGTACTAATCTCACCGAAAGTTCATTTCCTCATGCAAATATTTCCTGTATTAATCTTGGTACAAATGATAATAACCTTATTGCAACATTTTCCAACTATGGAGTAACCAAGGTATGGGTTTCAACAAACGGAGGAACAAACTGGACGGCTATCGACGGTAATCTGCCGGATGTGCCTGTAAGATGGGCCATGTTTTATCCAAGCAGTAATACCAGGGCATTTCTTGCCACGGAAATGGGGGTGTTTGAAACAACACTCATTAACGGAGGCTCAACTGTATGGACGCAGGATGGAACTTTTCCTGTCGTTCGCACAGATATGCTTCAATATCGAAGCAGTGACCGGACCCTGGTTGCTGCAACTCATGGCCGTGGATTGTGGACTGCAATCATACCCATTGTTCTACCTGTTACCTTACTGGATTTTCACGGACAACTTAATAACAATAATGTTGTTCTTGGCTGGAGTACAAGTTCAGAACAAAATTCTAAATATTTTGAAGTGCAAAAATCGGATGATGGCGTAAATTTCTATCCGATTGGAATGGTGAATGCTGCAGGTTTTAGTACATCACAGCGCAATTATGAGTTAATTGACAAAAAAGTAAATGAGTTAAATTATTACTTTTTAAAAATGGTTGATATTGATGGACGCTTTGTATATAGTCGAACAATTTTGATAAAGAATCCTAACGCTCAGCAAAATGTTTGGGTGGTTAATAACCCATTTCAGACATTTATAAAAGTGCGTTTTGCAAAAATCCCCAGGCAAAAAGTTCAATTTGATCTGGTAAGCCTGTCGGGTGTAAAACTTTATCATAAAGAATATGGAAGTTCGAATGAGATCATACTTGATATTTCAGCAGTTAATTTACCTGCCGGCGCGTACTTGCTAAGAACAAATGCAGATGGCCAGGTCTTTACCAGTAAACTTGTAAAAAAATAAAAAATTTCCTGAAAAAAAAGGCTGGTCAGTGACCGGCCTTTTTGATAAAATCTGATTCATCATGAATAAATTCCTTCTTTTATTTTGTTTTTGTTCATCAGGAATTATATCATGCTCACAAACAAAGTATGGTATTAAACATGTTTATGCTTTCTTTTCGTTGCATATGCCCGGAAATATTCTGGTAGATGAAAATGGAAGGCCTTTACAAAAAGGACCTGTCATTTTGAATATCATTTATGTTGAAACTTCGGCAAAAGATATTCAATGGACAACCGCCTGGCAAAATGGAAAAAAATATTCAGTTTCTACAACCCGGATAACAGAATTGCCTTTTGAAGTTGGCAGAAAAAAGATCAATAATGGAAAAATTGTTTTGTCACCCGCCCCAGGGAATAAATTGTGGGTACTCCGGCTTGAACCGGAAGAAGGGGCAAAAGGGCCTTCCATAAAAACAAAGAACGGGGAAATAATTCTTGAGGGGAGGTATGAAGGAAGAAAGTTTTTCAGGAAAATAAATGATCAAACGGAACTGTATGTTCCACCCTCTGTCTGAAAACTCTATTGTTTCTTTTTAGTATCCGGAATAATTTGAACAGGCGGAGAAGCATTTGGAATTCTTCCTTCTGTTTTTCCTTTGTAAACCGGCATATTATAATTGTACATTGACCTGTTCGGAACAATACAAGGCATATTATCCTGAGGTAGTATGTAAACTTTATCTCCATTTCGCAATACATGGGAAAATTTTGCTCCGGCAAAAGGGGTAGAAGAATAAGTGACTTTCGCAATTAATTTATTCAACGAATCTGGTGGAATAATATATTTGAAATGATACCCGGAATCAATCCCGGTTTTTGGTTGTTGGGCATTTATTTTTATTACTATTGAGCTCAACAAAAGGAAAATGATGAACTTTTTCATAAGTGGTTTGTGATGACTGTATGAATTTACTTCTTTTTCCGCAATTCCTTATATAGATTGACCAGGCCGTTTGTTGAGCTGTCATGAGTTTCGATCATTTCCTCATTCTCTAATTCGGGCAATATATTCCCGGCCAATTGTTTTCCTAATTCAACTCCCCATTGATCAAAGCTGAAAATATTCCAGATGACTCCCTGTACAAAAATTTTATGCTCATACAGTGCGATCAACCTGCCTAAGGTGAAAGGAGTGATTTTTTTAATCAGGAAAGAATTAGTCGGCCTGTTCCCCGCAAAAACCTTAAAAGGTAAAAGTTCAGTGATTTCCTCTGCGTTCAAGCCCGTTTTTCCCAATTCCATTTCTGCTTCTTCATCCGTCTTTCCGTTCATCAGCGCCTCGGTTTGTGCAAAAAAATTCGAAAGCAATTTGGTATGGTGATCACCGATCGGGTTATGAGTTTGGGCAGGTGCAATAAAATCACAGGGAATCAGAACCATTCCCTGGTGGATCAATTGGTAAAAAGCATGCTGCCCGTTTGTGCCGGGCTCCCCCCAGATTACAGGCCCGGTCGCATAGTCAACAGGTTCACCTTTCCGGTTTACGCTTTTGCCATTGCTTTCCATATTGCCTTGCTGAAAATAAGCGGCAAAGCGATGCATGTACTGATCATAAGGAAGGATGGCTTCAGTTTGTGAACCAAAAAAATTTGTATACCAAAGACCGATCAACGCCATGAGCACAGGAATATTTTTTTCAAAGGTTGTCATTCTGAAATGTTTATCCGTTTCGTGACCGCCTTTCAACAGTTGTTCAAAATTTTTATAACCGATGGTAAGAGCGATCGATAAACCAATGGCGCTCCATAAAGAATAGCGTCCGCCCACCCAATCCCAGAATTCAAACATGTTTTTTTTATCGATGCCAAATTTCACCACTTCTTTTTCGTTGGTTGAGAGAGCAACAAAATGTTTAGCGATATGTTTTTCTTCTTTTGCTTTTTTCAGAAACCATTGGCGGGCTGTATGAGCATTTGTCATGGTTTCCTGTGTGGTAAAAGTTTTTGATGCCACCAGGAAAAGGGTTCTTTCCGGCTTTAGTTTTTTCAGCGTTTCTGCTATCTGCGTTCCATCCACATTCGATACAAAATAAGTTTGAATGTTTTCAACCCCGTAAGGCCTTAGCGCCTCCGTTACCATTTGCGGGCCCAGGTCACTTCCGCCGATTCCAATGTTAACAATATATCTTATTCTCTTACCCGTGTAGCCTCTCCATTCACCATTATGCACTTTATTACAGAAAGTTCTCATTTGCCGCAAAACCTTTTTCACTAACGGCATTACATCTTTTCCCTCTGTATAAACAGGTTCTTTTGAAAAGTTCCGCAGGGCAGCATGCAGCACCGCTCTTTTTTCTGTTTCATTGATCTTATCACCATCGAACATCGCTTCGATCGCATCTTTTACCTTGCAGTCCTCAGCCAGTTGAAGAAGGAGATCAACCGTTTTATCATTGATAATATTTTTTGAATAATCAAAGACAATATCGCCGGTGTTAATAGAATACTTATTGAAACGTTCAATATCCTCCTTAAACATATCTCTCATACGTGCAGTCTTCATTTCTTCATGGTGCTGCCGGAGTTGCCCCCAGGCATTAGTTTCAACAGGATTTATTTTTGGTAACATGGAATTAAGTTGAATGAAATTTATAAATCATTTACTATCCTGACGGATTCGCTTACCATGGCCGGAGTTATATCAAGATGCACTACTAATCTTACCCTGTTTAGTGCGATCGTATGGCCTAAAATATTTTTTTCCTTCAATTTCGCCACCAATCCGGCTGCGGTTATTGAATCATCCAGTTCAAAAATGATAATGTTGGTTTCAACAGGCAAAACCATTTTTACAAATTTTTTTTTCTTTAAAGCTTCAGCAATTTGTTTTGTGTGTTCATGATCTTCAGTTAAACGGTCAACATGGTTTTGTAATGCATAGGTACCAGCCGCAGCCAAAAAACCAGCCTGTCGCATGCCACCGCCAAAAACTTTTCTTATTCTTCTCGCTTTTTTTATTAAATCTTTTTTGCCTAATAACAGACTGCCCACCGGGCAACCCAGGCTTTTACTCAGGCAAATTGATATGGTATCGAAAATTTCGCCGTATTGTTTGGGTTGTTCGTTCTTAGCAACAAGGGCGTTAAATAATCTGGCTCCATCCAAATGGAATTTGAGATCATATTCTTTACAAACTTTTTGAATGAGTTTGATCTCTTCAAAATCATAACAACTGCCTCCTCCACGGTTAGAAGTATTTTCAAGGCAAACCAGGCTTGTATGTGCCCGGTGAGGATCATCCGGGTTAATAGCCGCTTTTACCTGTTTTGCGCTGATTCTGCCAAAATCACCTTGTAAGAGTTTTACGGATGCGCCGGAGTTAAATGCAATGCCACCCCCTTCATATTGATAAACGTGTGAGCTTTCATCGCAGATCACTTCGTCGCCTTGCTGGGTATGACATTTAATAGCGATTTGGTTGGTCATCGTACCGGAAGGGCAGAAGAGTGCAGCCTGCATTCCAAACATATCAGCTGCTAAGGTCTCTAATTCATTGATCGAGGGATCTTCTCCAAAAACATCATCACCAACAGGCGCTCTCATCATTACCTCAAGCATGGCTCGCGTTGGTTTAGTAACAGTATCGGAACGATAATCAATAAGCATCCACAAAAAGTTTACTGCAATATAAACAGGAATGAAGTTCCGGTGAATGTTTTAAAATGCTTTCAGATTGCTATTGCTACAGTTTACCAGTTTGTACAGGTCGTTCGCCGGAAAAGACTTGTTTTAAATTGTATGCCCTGATAGTTTTGTCCTTAATTAATTGCTTCCATTTAAATGTTATCTGAGCCCTTCATCCCAAATTGAAAATGGTATGTAACCAGATTTCGACGTTTGCGTCACATAAAAATCAATTTAATCCGCCAGTTATCAATAAATAAAGCCGTTCATGCTAAAACAATGTTCTATGCAATACAAAGTACCTAATTTTGAACTGTAATAAATAAAAGCAAGTACTACAAACAAAAACTACAAAAATGAGAAAGATATTTATCTTATTGACAATTGCCTTAACCACATTGTCATTTATCAGTTATGGACAGATAAAAACCGGAAAGATCGCGGGTACGGTTATCGACGGCAGTCAAAAGACAATTGAATCGTCAACCATTACTTTATTAAGAGCCAAAGATTCATCTGTAGCTAAGATGGGCTTTGCAGATAGGAGTGGAAGGTTTCAATTTGAAAATATTCCTGAAGGCAGTTACCTGGTTTCGGTTTCCGCAGTGGGTCATCAAAAAGGCTTTTCTGAAGCCTTTGCAATTACTGCCGACAAACCTTCTATCGAATTGAAAACCATAGAACTACTTCCTCAAACCAAGGCCCTAAGCGGGGTTACTGTAACCACAAAAAAGCCATTGGTTGAACAAAAGATTGATCGGACAATAATCAATGTAGAAGCTGCGGTAACAAATGTGGGAAGCACAGCCCTGGAAGTATTGGAAAAATCTCCCGGCATTTCTGTAGATAAAGATGGTAATATCAGCTTAAAAGGCAAGGATGGGGTAATGGTTTTAATTGATGGAAGGCAATCCTTTCTCGGAGGTGCCGACCTTGCTAATCTGCTTCGCAGCATGAACGCGAACCAGCTAGACCAGATCGAGATCATGACCAATCCCCCGGCAAAATATGATGCAGCAGGTAATGCAGGTATCATCAACATTAAAACAAAAAAGAACAAACAACTTGGATATAATGGTTCAGCCTCTGTGGGATATGGCCAGGGTCGTTATCCAAAATTCAATGAAGGTTTCAATTTTAATTACCGGGTTAATAAGATCAATTTCTTTAGTAACCTTAGCCATAATTACGGAAAGAGTTATAATACGCTTACCATCCAGAGAAATTTCCGGGATAAAGACACAAAGCAGCTATTATCTTATTTTGACCAGGTTGCAAAGATGTTGAATGAGAACAATTCATTCAATACAAAATTGGGTCTTGATTATTTTGCCGGTAAGAATACAACTCTTGGAGTTGTACTTACAGGTTTTTCAAGCGAACGTAATAACACCAACAGGAACGTTACCGATATTTTTAATAGTACCGGAGATCTTACGCAGCAGACAAGAGCTATCTCGGCGGGGAAACAGAACTGGAAAAATTTCAGCACCAATTTAAACTTCCGCCAGGTATTGGATACAACAGGCAAAGAATTAACTGCTGACCTGGATTATATCACCTATGATTCAAAGAATCATAATTCAATGATCAACTCTTATTTTGACGGGTCAGGTTACCCGACTGATAAGTCTGATACTTTGTTAGGTTCGCTGCCGCAGAATATAAATATTTATAGTGGTAGAATGGATTATCTGCAACCATTGAAGAAAGGAGCGAGATTTGAAGCAGGGATAAAAAGCAGTTTTGTTAAAACAGACAATAATGCAGGGTACGACAGTATTCAGTATGGCGCTACTGTTCACGATTATAACCGGAGCAATCATTTTGTCTATGAAGAAAATATCAATGCAGCCTATGTAAATCTTAGTAAGCCTATCAATAAAAAATGGAATTCGCAATTAGGTTTACGGGTTGAAAATACAAACGCCAAAGGAAATCAATTGACAACAGGAGAAAAATTCAACAGACACTATACACAGCTTTTTCCGACAGCGTATATCCAATACATCAAAGATAAAAACAACAGTTTTGTTTTGAATTACGGAAGAAGGATCCGTCGCCCGGATTATCAAAGCCTGAATCCGTTTATAAATTTCCTTGATCGGTATACTTACCAGCAAGGCAACCCGAACCTTAAACCGCAATTCAGCCATAACATTGAACTAAGCCATAGTTACAAAGGGCTTCTTACAACTACTTTAAATTATACCCGTACAACAGATATCATTCAGCAGGTAATTGAACAGAATGAAGCAAAGAATGAAACCTTTGTGAAGCAGGCAAATATTGCAAAGCAGCGTCAGGTTGGTATTTCAGTAAATGCTTCTCACCCGGTTACAAAATGGTGGAGAAGCAATGTTTATGTGAATGTTTATAATAACAGGTTCGCAGGAATTGTCAATAATACATTTGTTACTATTGATGCGACTACCTTAAATCTCAATGGTTCGCAACAATTCCAGTTTGCAAAAACCTGGAGTGCAGAAATAAGTGGTTTCTTCAGAACGCAGGGTATTGAGGGAGTGATCCACGCAAAACCTTTTGGAATGATGTCATTAGGTCTGAGCAAACAGGTAATGAAAAATAAAGGAACGGTTCGCATTAATCTGAGAGATGTATTCAAGAGCCAGAACTTCAGAGGTGAAAGCAAGTACAGTAATATTGACGCCGCTTTCCAGGAGCATAGAGATAGCCGTGTAGTGAATATTGGTTTTACTTACCGCTTCAATAAAGGAAAAATGAATAACACGAAAAAAAGATCTAACGGGAGTGCAAATGATGAACAAAGCCGTGTAGGTGTCGGGAACTAAATCTCACCTTCAATATATATCCTACCATGTATCGTATCAATATCCCGTTTATCAGAACGGGATATTGTTTTAAAAAATAACAAAGAAAAACTGTAACAGATTTTCCTTTGCTGCGTCTCAACTATAATTCCTTTAATAATCAAAAAATATGAGAAAAATTTTTATCATACTGACGGTTTTATTGACTTCTGTTTCATTTGTTGCATCCGGGCAGGTGAAGAACGGGAAAATATCAGGTACTGTTATAGATGGCAGCCAGAAGATCATTGAATCATCAACGATCACTTTATTACGAGTCAAAGATTCTTCAGTGGCTAAAATGAGTTTTGCAGACAAAAATGGAAAATTTTAATTTGAGAATATCCCGGAGGGTAAATATTTTGTTTCGGTTTCTGCCGTAGGTCATCAGAAAGGTTTTTCCGAAACTTTCGAATTAACTACAGATAATAATTCTGTTGATCTCAAAACGATCGAATTGTTACCTCAAACAAAAGCTCTGGGAGGCGTTACGGTTACATCAAGAAAGCCGTTGATCGAGCAAAAGATCGATCGCACAATTGTAAATGTTGATGCGGCTGTTTCCAATGTTGGCGCAACAGCTTTGGAAGTGCTTGAAAAATCCCCCGGTATAACCGTCGATAAGGATGGCAACATCAGTTTAAAAGGTAAACAGGGAGTGCAGATATATCTTGATGGAAGGCCATCGTATCTGAGCGGTCAGCAATTGGTGGATCTTTTAAAAGGTATGAATGCGAATCAGCTTGACCAGATCGAGATCATGACAAACCCGCCTGCAAAATATGATGCGGCGGGGAATAGCGGCATCATCAACATAAAAACAAAAAAGAATAAACAGGTCGGTTTCAATGGAAATGCCACAGCCGGCTATTCCCAGGGCAAATACTGGAGAACAAATGAAAGCCTGGGCATGAATTATCGCAATGGCAAATTCAATGCATTTATGAATTACAGCTTTTATAAAAACAATGGCTTCCAGGAATTAACTATTCATCGCACTTACCGCAAAGTTGACAAAACGGTAGATGCTTTATTTGATCAGGTAGCCTTTCTGCCATACAGGAATTATGGCAATAATCTGAAATTCGGTATGGATTATTTTGTCAATCAAAAAACCACAATAGGTTTTGTTGCATCCGGGTATATTCACCCCGAGCATCAATTCAATTTTAATACCTCTTATTTAAAGAATGCCAATAATGTACTCGACTCGATTGTTTATTCAACAACTGATATAAAGGAAAAATGGAAAAATAGCAGTTTGAATTTAAATCTGCGTCACCAGTTTGATTCAACAGGACGTGAATTAACTGCTGACCTTGATTATTCAGGTTATTCATCCGGTAATGATCAGCTTTTTACCAATGCATCTTATAATGCTGACTGGACAAAGAGAGGAGAAACCGATCTGTTGGGTGACCTCCCGGTGAACATCAATATTTATTCTGCAAAAATGGATTACACTCATCCATTGAAAAAAGGCGCCAAACTCGAAGCAGGAGTGAAGAGCAGTTATGTAAACACAGATAATGCAGCTAATTATTTCAATTTGGTGGGAGCTGACTGGCAAACTGATTACAATAAAACGAACAGGTTTCAGTATAAAGAAAATATCAATTCTGCATACATAAATTTAAACAAGCAATACAAAAAACTGGGCGTGCAGGCCGGTTTACGGCTTGAGAATACAAATTATAAAGGCCATCAACTGGGCAATGCTCAAAAACCTGATTCTGCTTTCAATAATAATTACAATAGCCTGTTTCCGACAGTTTTCTTAAGTTATGCTGCCAGTAAAAAACACCAGTTTGGATTTAATATTGGAAGGCGGATTGATCGCCCCGCATATCAGGACCTGAATCCATTCCTTTTCTTTCTCGATAATTATACCTACCAATCAGGAAACCCGTTTCTAAAACCGCAATACACAAACAATATTGAGTTCTCGCACACGTATAAAGGTTTTTTGAATACCACATTGAACTATAGCCGGACCAAAGATTTTTTCACTGAAACATTTGAACAATCGGGTTATGCTACAATAGTCAGAAATGGCAATATCGGCGTGCGTCAGAATGCCGGTATCAGTGTAAGTGCACAGGTGAACGTGCGCAAATGGTGGTCAGCTTCTCTTTACGGCAATTACAATTACAATAATTTCAAAGGTGAATTGTATGGTGAGACCATTCATGCCAGGGCCTCAAATATTTTGTTCAATGCAAGCAATCAATTGAAATTTAATAAAGGATGGAGTGCTGAGCTGAGTGGTTTTTACAGGACAAAAGGCATAGAAGGACAGATTGTTATTCAGCCATTAGGACAGGTGAGTGCCGGTGTTTCAAAACAGGTGCTGAAAGGAAAGGGAAGTATTCGTTTCAATGTAAGGGATATTTTTTACACTAATTGGGTAAAAGGGCATATCAACTTTCAACGTACAGAAGCTTCGTTTGAAAACAGAAGAGATTCAAGAGTAGCCGGTATCTCGTTCACCTATCGTTTTGGTAAACCGATCAAAGGTCCGCAAAATAATCGCAAAAAAGGGGGGGCCGACGATGAGCAGAACCGTGTAAAAGCCGGTGGGAATAATTAGTATAGCCATTAATCATAACCAGATAATTCCGCTTTTTATAGCGGAATTATTTTTTTAGCAACCTCATTAACAGTTTTTCACATTTGATTTGATTAAACCAGGATTTGAACCGCTTATGTATCGATAACTGGTATTTACCCTTCAACACCAGAAGTACGAAACTTATCATATTTCATTCAAATAAACGCAACCGGGTCATCATCTTTACATTATTATATCGTGAACCAACCCCTATTAGTATGAGAAAAATATTTACTCTTTTAGGTATAGCCATTTTTTTTACTCTTCTATCTTCTGCACAGAATAAAAACGGAAAAATAACCGGTGTTGTGAAAGATGCTTCCGAAAAAACTATCCACCCGGCAACAATTTCACTGCTTAAATTAAACGATTCTTCCATAGTAAAATTTTCAGCTACAAATAAAAACGGCGAATATGAATTTCTGAATATTGCGGATGGAAAATATCTCGTATCAGTAAGCAGCGTAGGATATGCCAGGGCTTTAAGCGGAGCCATTGAGATATCTGCTTCAAATTCCTCTGTTTCCCTGCCTGCAATAACTCTCAATGAACAGGCAAAAAATTTAGGAGGAGTAACTGTTACTGCTAAAAAACCATTTATTGAAACAAAGATCGACAAAACCGTGATAAATGTTGAAGCATCGCCTACGAGTGCAGGAGCCACGGCCATGGATATATTGGAGAAATCACCCGGTGTGACTGTTGACAATGATGGCAACATCAGTTTGCGTGGCAAACAGGGTGTGATCGTAATGACGGATGGAAAACAAACTTATCTTTCTGCAACTGACCTTGCCAATCTTTTAAAGAATATGCCTGCATCTGCTCTTGACCAGATCGAAATCATGACTAACCCGTCTTCGAAATATGATGCAGCAGGAAATTCCGGTATTATAAATATCAAAACAAAAAAAGGCAAGAATGGGGGATTTAATGGAAGTGTTATGGTTGGTGCAACCTCCAGCATATATAAACCACGAACGTCGCTCTATTTTACTCCAAAATCTCAAAACAGCATCAATTTCAACTACCGCAAAAAAAAGATCAATTTCTTTGGCAGTTATAACCCAAATTATTTCCGCGGTCGCAACACCCTCAATTTCGAAAACAAGTTTTTAGACAATAATAAAGAAATAACGGGGTACAATTTTACAGAAACCCATTTCAAATTCGGGAATAACAATCATACATTGAAATTAGGGTTAGACTGGTATGCTGATAAGAAAAATATTTTTGGAGTAGTTGTGAGTGGCTTTACATTTAATGGACATCCAACCCCGACAACCGTTGCCGACCTCAAAGATATAAATGGTCAGTTGGAACAAAGACTGGCGTCGTATACAATGAATAAACTTCATTTTAGAAATTTTACCGGCAACCTGAACTGGAAACACTCATTCGACACAACAGGAAATGAACTCACAGCAGATTTTGATTATGTTCTATACAGCAATACCTCCAATATGTTATTGACAACTGATTCGTATAACGGGGCTTTGCAAAAAACAGGCACGTCTTATTTGCGGGGTCATTTACCATCAAATATTGACATCTACTCTTTCAAAGCAGATTATACTCATCCGGTAAAAGGGGGCCGCATTGAAGCAGGTGTAAAATCCAGTTATGTAAAGAACGATAACCTGGTGAACTATGAACGTTTTTTGAATAACAACTGGGAAGTTGATCACATTCGTTCCAATCATTTTATTTACGAAGAAAACATCAATGCTGCTTATGTAAATTATAACAGGCAAATTAAAAAATGGACTCTTCAGGCAGGTCTCAGAGTTGAAAATACGATTGCCAAAGGCGACCAGGTAGTCACTCATACAACATTTAAAAGAGATATTACCAATTTATTTCCAACAGCATTTATAAGTTATGCGATAAATGAAAAAAACAGCCTGACTCTTTCTTACGGCCGCCGGATCACACGCCCCAATTACCAGGACCTGAATCCGTTTACTTATTTTCTCGATACTTTATCCTATTCGCAGGGTAATATTTACCTGAAGCCTCAATACACTCATAACATTGAATTGACTCATGCATTCAGGAGTAAGTTCATCACTACATTAAATTATAATAATACTGATGATGTAATTTCCCAGATCATAAAACCAGAACCTGACAGTAAGATCAGGTACCTGACAGTTGATAATGTGGCCATGTTCCGGAATATGGGAATCTCTGTTACAGCTCCCGTCACCATTGCCAAGTGGTGGAATGCAAGTTTGTTTACCAATGTATACAACAACCGGTATAAAGGTGTTTATGATACGATCAATATTCATCTTGCATTTACTTCGTTCGTAGTAAACGTTACAAATAGTTTCAACTTCGGTAAAGGATTTAGCGGAGAGCTGAGTGGTTTTTACCGTTACAAAGCTATCAACAGCCTGACAAGAATGGAACCTATTTATCAAATCAGTATCGGCTCACAAAAACAGGTTATGAAAGGCAAGGGTACAGTTCGCCTGAACATTCGTGATCCTTTTGCCTGGCAAAAATTTGAAGGCTTAAATAAATACGGGTTAGTAGATGGTACATTCCTTGTTCGCCCTGATATACGCCAGATTACCGCAACATTTACCTGGAGATTTGGTAAAAATGGTCAGCAGGCCCAGCCTCGTCGCCGCAGCTTAAGTTCAGAAGATGAACAGAGCAGGGTAGGCGGAGGCCAGCAATAAAGATTTTTTTCAGTTTTCTCATGTGAATGTCGTCCCCTGTTTCTACAGGGGACTTTTATTTTAAACTTATATTTACCTATCGGGATATAAATCATCTGTTTATTCGTGGATGGTCCTTAGGTTATGGCCCAGTTTTAGTATAATTAAATCGCATTTTCTTTCTGCTAAATCATATTTCTATGAGCCGACTGATAATTGTTTCGAACCGTTTGCCTTTTTCAATGGACCGTGAGGGGGGTGAAGCGAAACTGCGTCAAAGTTCCGGCGGGGTGGTTTCTGCTATTAAAAGCTATTTTGAGAATACTCATAGCCAGGAAGAAATAACTGAAAAATTATGGATGGGTGTGGCTGATTTTCCACAGGATGATTGGGATAAAGTCGTATCTGAGCATAGCGGAATTGATTTCAGTATAAAACCTCTTTTTATTGATAAGCAGCTTTATGCTGATTATTATAATGGTTTTTCCAATTCAGTTTTATGGCCTTTATTTCACTACTTCCCTACATTGGCTCAATATCAATCAAATTACTTTGAAGCTTACGTGCAGGTGAACAAACTATTTTGCAATGAGCTGGTTTCATTGATGCAGCCGGGTGATATAATATGGATTCACGACTACCAATTGATGATACTTCCTCAAATGCTGCGACAACGGCGAATTGAAGCAACGATTGGTTTCTTTATGCATATTCCTTTTCCTTCTTATGAGATATTCCGCCTTTTGCCAAAAGAATGGAAAAAATCTTTATTGCAGGGGGTAATAGGCGCAGATCTTATAGGGTTTCATACGCATGATTACGTTCAGCATTTTATTCAATCCGCAAAAATGATCCTGGGGGCTGATAATTATTTTCATAACCTGCAATATCAAAATCGTTTGGTAAGAGTTGATCTTTTTCCAATCGGTATTGATTTAAAAAAATTACATAAAGCCGCCGGCGAACCTGAAGTGCTGGAATACCGGAATGATATAAAAAAGAATTTCGAAGACAAAAAAATAATTTTTTCAGTAGACAGGTTAGACTATACCAAGGGCTTAATGGACAGGTTGAATGCATTTGAATATTTTCTTGAGCAAAATCCCCGGTGGAAAGAAAAACTGGTTTTTATTCTTAACGTAATTCCTTCAAGAGATGAGATACAGGCATACACTGAAAGAAAAAAACAAATGGAAGAAAAGATCAGCACCATCAATGGAAAATTTTCTTCTATCAGCTGGCAACCCGTGATTTATCGCTTTACACATCTTCCTTTTTATGAATTATGTGCATTGTATCAATCGGCCGATGTGGCGCTGATTACTCCTTTACGTGACGGGATGAACCTGGTTGCCAAGGAATTTGTCGCCAGCAATGCGGCCCAGCGCGGAGTGCTGATCTTAAGTGAACTGGCCGGCGCTGCCAGCGAATTAAATGAAGCTTTATTGGTTAACCCCACCGATATAAACGATGTGGCGGCCAATATTACAAAAGCATTGACCATGCCATTACAGGAACAAAGAAACAGGATGATATTGATGCAGCGCAGACTTGAAGAATATGATGTCATCAAATGGGTAACTGATTTCCTGGAACAACTGAAAGAAACAAAAAAAGAACAGCAGAAATTAACGGTAAAAGTAATAGATGATAAAGTGATAAGATTGATATGCCACCGTTATGGCGAAGCAGAAAAAAGATTTTTACTCATCGATTATGATGGCACTCTGGTGCCGATAACCCGTACACCTGCGGAAGCTGTGCCGGATGATAACCTGAAAGAGTTTTTATCTTCCATGTCATCGGATCCGGATAACCATGTTGCTATCATTAGCGGCAGGGATGCCGGCACACTGGAAAAATGGTTCGGTCATTTACCTTTAACGCTGGTTGCCGAGCATGGTGCAGCTTTGAAAATGAAAAATAAAATATGGCAACAGCTTGTTACCGTCTCAGACCAATGGAAGGACCAGGTGAGACGTATCATGCAGATTTTTGTAACCCGTTGCGTGGGTTCGTTTATCGAAGAAAAACCAAACACACTTGCCTGGCATTATCGCAATACCCAGGTTGACCTCGGTTTTACCCGCTCAAGGGAACTCATCAATAATCTTTCACAGCTTATTCAAAATACTTCATTGCAGGTTATTGATGGCAGTAAGGTTGTAGAAGTCAGAATGGCGGGCTCCGATAAAGGAACCATCGCTTTGAAAATATTAAATGAATCGAAGCCTGATTTTATTTTATGTATTGGCGATGATACCACTGACGAAGATATGTTCAAGGCCCTGAATGATTCTGCATTTACCATTAAGATCGGGGCAAGGGCCACTGCAGCAAAATATACCCTTCTTTCGCAACAGCAGGTTTTGCCTTTATTGAACAGTTTAAAGGCTTGTGTAAATAAAAAAAAGCATGTCAGTCCATAAATATAACATCGGAGTTATCGGCAACTGTTCCTACATGGCCTATATTGATCTTAAAGCCGATATAAAATGGATGTGCCTGCCGCGGTTTGACAGCAGTTTTATTTTTGGTTCATTGCTGGATGAAAAAAAAGGAGGGCATTTTTTTATTCAACCGGCAGAAGAAGAGTATTCCTCCAAACAATATTATGTTCCAAATACGAATGTTCTTTGTACCGAATTCACTACACCGAAGGGAAAATTCCTGGTAAAAGATTGTGCGCCGAGGTTAACAATTTTTGAAAGAAAATTCAGACCCCTGATGCTGGTACGGAAGATCAAATTGCTTTCAGGCGATCCTTCTATACGTGTTTGCTGTCAGCCTCGCGGCGATTATGGTAAAATGATTCCCGAAGTGTTCACTGCAAGTAATCATATCCGGTTTGAAGGATTTCCAACCCAGGTTCGTCTTACCACCGATGTATCCTTATCCTATATTATAGAAAACAAGCCCTTTGTACTCGACCAGGATCGGTATCTTGTTTTTACCTACGGTGAACCATTGGAAGCTATATTAAAAGATACGGCTGAAGAGTTTATCAGTAAAACAGAAAAATACTGGCAAAACTGGATCAAGAGCGCATATATTCCTTCTATTTACCAGGACGAGCTGATCCGTTCTGCCCTGGTATTAAAACTTCATCAGTATGAAGATACCGGCGGCATCATTGCTTCAGGAACAACCAGCCTTCCTGAATTTCATGACAGCACCCGCAACTGGGATTATCGTTATTGCTGGTTACGCGACGCTTACTATACTTTAAAGGCATTTAACCAGATTGGTCACTTTGAAGAACTGGAAAAATATTTTGATTTCATTCATAATATTCTGCACAACGCAGAAGATTCTTTACAACCCCTGTATTCGATTACAGGCAAAAGAGAATTAGATGAATCTGAAATTGATCTTGCAGGGTACAGGAATAATAAACCCGTAAGAATCGGCAATAAAGCCTACGTGCAGGTACAGCATGATGTGTACGGCCAGGTGCTGGTAAGCCTTTTGCCTTTATATACAGATAAGCGTCTGACATTTGAAAAAAAGCACAGTTATAAAAATATTGTGCCCTGGCTACTTAAACAGATCGAACGAACCCTGGATGCGCCGGATTCGGGTTTATGGGAATTTCGAAACAAAACACAGGTGCATACTTACACATTATTGTTTCATTGGGCGGGAGCAAAAGCGGCTTTCAAGATCGGGAAAATATTTCATGATGAGGATTTAATGAATTATGCTCACGGAATTGCCGGGAAAGCAAATGGACTTATTGAACAATGCTACAATCCGCAGAAAAAGGTTTACGTGCAGGCTATCGGCAGCGATCACCTGGATGCCAGCACGCTCTCTATGATCACCATGCACTACCTGGATCGTAATTCTGACAGGGCAAGAAATCATATAGCCGCATTAGAAAAAGAACTCCTGGCGGATCATGGTTTGTTTTACCGCTACAAGCACTATGATGATTTTGGTTTCCCTGAAACAACTTTTTTGATCTGCGCATTTTGGTATATCGATGCGTTAGCCTGTGTAGGAAGACTCGATGACGCTATCAAAAATCTTGACAAGCTTCTGTCCTTTAGTAACGACCTTGGCTTATTTAGTGAAGATGTAAGCGTTGACGGTTCGCAATGGGGTAATTTCCCTCAAAGCTATAGCCATGTGGGCCTGATCAACGCCGCATTCCGTATTGCAACTAAATTGGATAAGGCCGATTTTATGTGATACTCTCTCCAAGGTAAATTATGTAATTTTGAAAAAAGAGCTTTAATGACAGCCTCTGTAAAAGATTTGAATACTTATATCAGCCAGCTTACCAATAAAGAGAAAGTTGAGCTTGCCCTGGCTTTAAAAAAACAATTATTACAGGCAGAAGCAGAACGCCTTTCTTCCCATAAACCCAGAAAAAAAATATCAATGCAGGATATTGTTAAGGAGGTTAGAATAACAAGAAAGAGAAAGAATGCCAGTAAAAGCCGTGCTTGATACCAATATCTGGATCAGCTATTTTATTAATGCCAGAGCCAATTATCTTATTAAGTGGATCATTAGAAACCCGGTTACAATCTTTACTTCTCAGGAATTAATAGATGAAATTGAAGAAGTACTGACGAGACCTAAATTCAAAAAACAATTCCCTTACCCGGTTTCAGATTTTTTATCATTACACTTGCAGGTTTGTGAATTTGTACGAATAACAAAAGAATTTCATTTTGCACCTGATGCAGATGACAATTTTTTATTCGACTTATGTAAAAAAGTGAATGTTGAATATTTAATAACTTCTGATAAAAAGATTTTAGCTTACAAACCACCATTTAACCTTGACATCGTTACATTCCAGGAATTTGGAAGTAAGTTTTAATATGACCACCATTATTACTAACATACAGCAACTGGTTGGAATAAGAGAAGAAAATAAATTACTTCGGGGCGGAGAATTAGCGGCATTGCCGGTCATTGAAAACGCATATTTAATTATTGAAGATGGAATGATTGCTGAATATGGCGTGATGCGGGAAATCCGAAATCTGAAATCTGAATCCAATAGCTATCGGATCCGAAATACTATAAATGCATCTGGTCAGTTTATATTGCCGGCCTGGTGCGATAGTCATACTCATCTTGTTTTTGCTGACAGCAGGGAACAAGAGTTTGTTGATAAGATTAAAGGAATGAGTTATGCAGAGATTGCAGCAAAAGGCGGCGGCATTTTAAATTCAGCAAAAAAATTAAATGAAACCTCAGAAGATGAGTTGTTCAATTCAGCATGGACAAGATTGCAGGAAGTAAGCAGCCTGGGAACCGGTGCTATCGAAATCAAAAGCGGGTATGGATTGTCTGTTGAAGGAGAATTAAAAATGCTTCGTGTTATAAAAAAATTAAAAGAAAAGAGTTCTCTTTCCATTAAAGCAACCTTTCTTGGCGCCCATACTTATCCGTTGGAGTATAAGGAAAATCACCAGGGTTATATCGATCTTATCGTAACCGAAATGCTGCCGGTAATTGCAAAAGAAAAACTGGCCGATTATATTGATGTGTTTTGTGAAAGCGGTTTTTTTTCTCCCGGGGAAACAGAAACTATTTGCAGGGCAGGAATGAGTCACGGATTAAAACCAAAGATCCACGCAAACCAGCTCAGTTTATCGGGGGGAGTAGAAACGGGCGTGGAATTAAACGCTATATCTGTTGATCACCTGGAAACAATGAATGATAAAACAATTGAAATCCTTGCCAATTCAGGAACAATCGGAACTTTATTGCCCACAGCCGCCTTTTTTTTACGGATGCCTTTTCAGCCGGCAAGAAAATTAATTGATGCGGGCTGTGCCATTGCGCTTGCTTCTGATTATAATCCTGGCTCATCGCCAAGTGGCAATATGAATCTTGTTATTGCGATGAGTTGTATCCAGATGAAGATGTTGACTGAAGAAGCGATCAATGCGGCCACCATTAACGGCGCTTATGCTATGGAATTAGAAAATGAAGCAGGCAGTATTACTATTGGTAAAAAAGCAAATTTGATCTTTACAAAACGAATTCCTTCACTAGCTTATTTGCCTTATTCTTTCGGAACTAATTTGATTGCCAGGGTAATGATTAAAGGAGAGTTAATATGAAAAAAATATTTCTTGCAGTATTCTTTTCTTTTCCCGTTGTTCTTTGTTTTGGTCAAACAGATTGCCGTGTATTTAAAACAGGTGTATATAGTTACAGAGACAGCGCCGATAATCTTATCACAGTAACAAGAAAGAAAAAGAGACAGCAGGAGTATGATGCCAAAAATAATATCATAACAAAACTCAGGGTAAAATGGACGAATGATTGCGAATATCAATTGACACAAATCTGGTCGAATAGTAAAAATAAAAGAAAACAAAACAGAACAGTAAGCAGGGTTGTGATTACTAAGACTTATGGTAATGCCCGCTACGACTATAATTGCGGCTGCAAAGACCTGACCATCAAAGGAAGGAATGGGACTATGACAAGGATCAAAGAATAATAGGAACTATTGAAGGCAATAATTAATAAAACAAGAAGAGAACATGCAGCAAATCATTGAATGCGTTCCTAATTTCAGTGAAGGAAATGATTTGAATATTATCAAACAGATCACTGACCAGATTGAAACTATAGAGGGTGTTCGTTTATTAAACGTTGATCCCGGTAAGGCCACAAATCGTACAGTTGTAACCTTTGTAGGAAACCCGGAAGCAGTTGTAGAAGCCGCATTTCATGCTATAAAAAAAGCAGGAGAGCTCATCGATATGAGCAAACATACCGGTGAACATCCGCGTATGGGCGCCACTGATGTTTGCCCGCTGATACCGGTTGCGGATATTTCAATGGAAGAAACAGCAGCATGGGCGCAAAAACTTGCCAAACGTGTGGGTGAAGAATTAAAGATACCGGTTTACTTATATGAGTCTGCACAGCCGAATAAAGATCGCAGCAATCTATCAGTGATCAGGGCAGGGGAATATGAAGGTTTTTTTAAGAAAATAAAATTACCTGAATGGAAACCTGATTTCGGTCCTGCAGAATTTGATGCAAAGAAAGGAGCAACTGTGATTGGTGCGAGAGATTTTTTAGTGGCATACAACGTAAATCTTAATACGACATCGACAAGAAGGGCCAATGCGATCGCTTTTGATATTCGTGAAGCAGGAAGGGTAAAACGTAAAGGAGATAAAATTGTCACCGACGAAAATGGTAAACCGGTTATGATCCCGGGCAGTTTGAAATCTGTAAAGGCCATTGGTTGGTATATCGAAGAATATGGAATTGCGCAAATCTCTGTTAACCTGACCAATATTAATGTGACACCGGTGCATATTGCCTTTGATGAAGTATGTAAAAAAGCAGAAGCCCGTGGCATTCGTGTTACGGGAAGTGAGTTGGTTGGATTGATCCCGTTAAAAGCAATGCTGGATGCAGGAAAATATTTTTTGAAAAAACAGAAGCGATCTACCGGTATTTCAGAAAAAGAATTGATACGAATTGCAGTAAAGTCAATGGGATTGAACGAACTTTCACCCTTTAAACCCGAAGAAAAAATTATTGAGTATATGCTCCGCGATAAGGAGGACAATAAATTGGTCAGCATGAACCTGGCAGATTTTTCTGATGAAACTGCCAGTGAAAGCCCGGCGCCGGGCGGCGGATCTATTTCTGCCTATGTCGGTTCCCTGGGTGCTGCCTTAGCTGCCATGGTCGCTAATCTTTCATCACATAAAAAAGGATGGGATGAACGATGGGAAGAATTCAGCAATTGGGCAGAAAAAGGCCAGGAATATAAAAATGAATTGCTGAACCTGGTGGACGCCGATACAAAAGCATTCAACAGGATCATGCAGGCATTTAGTTTGGCCAAATCAACAGATGAAGAAAAAACGATTCGCAAAAATGCCATCCGGGAAGCAACAAGAGCCGCTATTGAAATTCCTTTCAGGGTCATGCAAAATGCCTACGCCAGCATGGAAGTGATAAAAGCAATGGCTGAGACGGGGAATCCGAATTCTGTTTCTGATGCGGGTGTAGGGGCCTTATGCGCAAGAACTGCCGTGATGGGAGCTTTCCTGAATATCCGCATTAATGCTGCAGGTTATGATGATAAGAATTTTGCAAATGATATAATTGCCAAAGGAAAAGCAATAGAAAATAAAACCATTAAATTAGAAGAGGAAATTCTGAAAATTGTAAATGAAAAAATCGGCGTCTGAGTTCCAGAGTTCCAAAAGTTCAAGGAGTTCCAGAGTTCAACTTGTAAACTTTTAAACTATTCAGTTATGATCACACAAAGCGAAACAAAAAAACTTGCCATGAGGCACCTGAAAATTTATAATAAACAGGACATCCTTTCTTTAACCAGATTGCGCAGGTTTGAAACTAAACTGGGAGAGCAGTTGTCAGTTATCAATGATGCTGCTAACCTTGAACGATCGCTGAAAGAGTCTTCGGCAAAATTTGTGATCATCGGAATTCCCGAGGATATTGGTGATAAAGCAAACCACGGCACCGGGGGAGCTGACACGGTATGGATTCCTTTTTTGCAAAGTTTTCTGAATATCCAGAGCAATGATTTTTTAGACGGAAATGAATTAATGCTTCTTGGTCATTTTGATTTCGGCGATGTACAATACCTGATCGATACGACTGCCAGAGGCGAAGAGGAAAAACTGGAAGCCTATCGTCATGCAGTAAATGCCATCGATGATGAAGTTGAGTCCTTGATAAAAATAATTACCGAAGCAAAAAAAATTCCTATTGTGATTGGCGGTGGCCATAATAATACATATCCCCTGATCAAGGGTGCGGCCAAGGGCTGGTATAAAACCGGGGTCATTCCGCTGGCGCAGATCAATTGTATTAATCTCGATGCGCATACAGACTACCGGCCTGTAGAAGGAAGACATAGCGGTAATGCATTTCGTTATGCAGAAGAAGATGGTTATTTACAGAAATATTGTGTGATCGGCATTCATGAAAATTACCTGCCACAGAATGTTTGGGTTGATATTGTCAACAATCCATTCATCGATTGCATCACTTTTGAAGATATTTTTGTTCATGAAAAAAGAACCTTTATGCAGGCCGTAGCTCATGCAACAGGATTTACAGAAGACGGTCTTTGCGGAATTGATCTTGATCTCGATTCCATTCAAAACACACTCAGCAGCGCCATGACGCCGGTCGGTATTTCGCCGATACATGCACGTCAATATATTTCCTTTACTGCGGCTGACAGCAAGCCGGCCTACCTGCACATCTGTGAGGGAGCTACCAGATTATCTGATGGAAGAATTGATGAAACAACCGGTAAACTCATCAGCTACCTGGTGAGTGATTTTGTGAAAGCAATTACCGGCTGATCAGAGTACAGGATTACTGATCTTTATATCCGATTGCAGAAATGATTTCTTAACTCTCAACATGACCCGGGCACCTTCTGCCATTCTTTTTTGTGCAATCAAAGATTTATACAAACCCATCAAAGCCCAGCCATTTTCATTATTATTCTGAAGATCTTTTTTAAAAACATTTTCCGCTTTTTTCCATTCTCCTGCCTGCAGATATGCATTGCCTAAATAATGTTTGGGACTTAGTATCCAATCTCTCGGTTCATTGTACACCATGTGTATTTCAATGGAATCCGCTAGCATGAAATGCCGGATAGCTCCATTGTAAAGTTTACGCTGCTCATGAATAACTCCCAATAGCATTTGTTCAGCCACCCTGGCTCCTTCGATGGCTGGCGAGAAGGGAGTAAATGGGATATTCAGTGAACTATCTTTCATAAATTCCCGCATCAGGTCAAGCTCCCGGCCAGCTTCATTAAAGTTTTGTTCATAAGAAAAAGCTATGCCTCTTGCAAAGTGATAAAGAACGTTTGAGTACACCTGTGATGCATCCGGCTGCTGACGATTCAATAATTCATTCCAGCGGCCAAAACGTATATCAACAAGTACAGGTGTTGAATAAATATATTGTATATAATTACCTAATGCCCCGGGAACAGATAAATAATCTTTTGGAATACTATTTACCGTTTCAATTGCGGATTTTACAGAATAGACTGACCTTCCTGCAAGCATGGCATGATTGGTTTGCATGTGCAGGTTATGAATGATATAGAGAAAATCATTTCCCGTTACCGGTGCATACAATGAAATTATTTTTTTATAACTGTTAACGGCATTTTCATTTACAATTGTTCCCCTGCTGTAATTTCCTGTTCGCAGGTAAATATGGGAGGGCATATGAACCGTATGAGAAAGCCCGGGCGTGAGTTTACCCAAACGATCTGCACTTGGAATGGCTTTGGCTGCATAAGGTGATGGCTCCATCACATGTATATAATAATGATTGGCGCCGGGATGGTTAGGAGTTTTTGCTAATAATTTTTCAAGTACATCACGGATCAGTGGTGTCCATGGTTTTGGAGTTCCGTTATTATACCAGAGATCCCAGGGATGCTGAAGCATTAAAGCGTCCGCATATATGGCTGCCACATCTGCATCGCCCGGATATTTTTCATAGGCTTCTTTCATCTTATCAACGTATAGCTGGTTTAGTTTTTCATGACTCAATGTTGAATCATCCGAATAACGAACCCGCTGTGCCCTGATCAGCATTTTTTCTTTTTCAGAGCTGTTTTCTGAAAGCTCCATGGCCTTATTGGCTGCTTCCAACGCCTCCGGTGAAGCAGCGTAACCATTATCATTAATGTTAGGACCATAAGCCAGTGCCTGTGCCCATTCAAGCATAGCACAACCGGGATCAAACTTAGCTGCTTTCTTAAATGAAGCCATGGCTTCGATTATGTGAAAGCTGTAATACATGTTGATGCCCTGGTTAAAATAAAATTGAGCGCTGTCATTTTTTGTGCTGGTGATCCATTTATAATTGCCGGATCCGGGGATAGGAGGAATATCAGCTTCTTCCAGCCAGTAACTCAGCGAATCCCAATCAATGCCACATCGGATAATATTTTTCATTTTGAATTTACCGGTTGAGGTTACCGGAATTGTAGCGATTGTAACTTGTTTGAAACGAAAAGCCAGGATTACTGCAATAATAAAAGCAAGGATAGTGAGAAGAAATAGTTTTGCCCTCATGTTTATGATTTAGGAAATAAAAGTTACGAAAAAAGAGAAAATCAGTTACCCGAATCCAACTGAAGAATCTTTTCAAATACTTTCTCATATTCAAAATTCAGGTTCACCAGTTCCTCAGAAACTTTTTTATAATCTGTTTCGGTCTGTATGAATTTATTTTTATCAGAGTAAGTAGTATGATCGGCCAGGGCCGTTTCCAGTTGTCGCTTTCGTTCATTCAGCCTTGCAATTTTTTCTTCCAATTGCTGAAAAAGCCGTTGTTGTTTCTGCAATTCTCTTTTCAACTCTTTATCCCCCCTGCCTCCTGAAGGGGGAGTTGCAGAATCAATAATAATCTTTTGATTTTGCACCTCAGCATTTGACTTTTTTGACTCATATGACTTATTCGACTTCTCCTTTGTCTCCTGACTATCGACTTTTGACTCGCGACTCTGCCTCTCTTTCCACTCCACATATTCCTCGTATCCTCCCTTAAACTCTTTTATTTTATGATCAATGATCTCCCAGATTTTATTGGCGGTTTTAGAAATAAAATAGCGATCATGACTTACCAGGATATAACTGCCTTCATATTTTTTTAATGCTTCTACCAGCAGGTCACTGCTATGCATATCCAGATGATTGGTGGGCTCATCCAGCAATAAAAAATTTGCCTTGCTGATAATGGTCTTTGCGAGCGCTACTCTTGCTTTCTCACCACCACTCAGTACTTTGATTTTCTTCTCCACATCATCACCGCTGAAAAGAAAACAACCAAGCAGTGTCCGCAATTCCAGTTCTGTTTTCTGGCTGCCGCATTCTTTCATTTCGCTGAGTACGGTATTGTTCACATTCAATGCTTCGAACTGGTGCTGTGCATAAAAAGCTTCATCTACATTATGTCCCCATTTCCTTTCACCTGAAAATGGTTCTGTACCCGCAATGATGCGTAATAGAGTGGACTTACCCTTTCCATTTGCCCCGATCAGCGCAATTTTATCGCCTCTCTCAATTTCAACAGATGTATGATCAACTATAACATTTTCAGCAAATGATTTTGAAATATTTCTCAGTTCAACCAGCACTTTTCCGGGGGTTTTATCAATACGAAAATTTATTTTAATATTGGGCCGTTCCAGTTCCACATCTTCGATCCGTTCTAATTTATCCAATCGTTTTTGAATGCTTTGTGCCTGTGCCGCTTTACTGGCCTTGGCCCTGAACCGTTCTACAAAACGTTCCTGCTGCCGTATATAATCCTGCTGGTTTGCAAATGCTTTTTGCTGAAGATCGATGCGGATCGCTTTTTCCTGTTCATAAAAATCAAAATTGCCATTGTAAATATGTAATTGCTGCTGGTATAACTCTACGATCTTCGTCACCATCCGGTTCAGAAAATATTTATCATGACTCACGATCACTACCGAACCCTGGTAATGCTGTAAATATTTTTCCAGCCACTCAATGGAAGGAAGATCAAGATGGTTTGTCGGTTCATCGAGTAATAAAAGGTCGGGTTGTTGCAGGATCATCTTTGCCAGCAACACCCTCATTCTCCATCCTCCGCTAAATTCTCTGTAAGGTCTTTTCAGATCGGCATTTGCAAAACCGAGCCCCTGTAATACTTCTTCTGTTTTATGATGGATCGTATAACCACCTGACATTTCTAATTCATGCAGTTTATCAGTATAGGAATGTAACAAAGATTCCCCTTCACCGGAGGGGTTAGGGGATGCTTCAAGTTGCTTCCCCAGTTGTTCAATTTCTTTTTCCAGTTGTAAAACTCTTTCAAATGCGCCAAGGGCAACATTTAAAATCGAATCATTGGTATCAAAACTTAAAAGGTCCTGGTGGAGATAACCCATCGTAATGCCCCGGCTTCTTTCAACCGTTCCTGATGAAGGCTGGTACTCACCCACCAATAATTTTAATAAAGTAGATTTCCCGGTTCCGTTATAACCGATCAAACCGATCCGTTCATTAGGTTGAATATGCCAGGTAGCATCCTGCACAAGGGCGCGGGCGCCAAATTCGAAATCCACATTTTGTAATCCTGCGAGCATAATTGTGAATTGTCAATTTTAAACTTTAGCTAATTAATACTTTGTGTTTGTGCTGTATTTTCTTTGTGTCCTTAGTGACCGGTTTTTATTTGTATAAGCCAGAATATGGGTTACTAAGAGCACAACGTCCCGATAGCTATCGGGACACAATGAGCACAAAGAAATACATTCACAATTCGCAAAAATAACGATTACGAAACTCCCGCCGCTTTGATTTACTTTTGCATGAAATTTTCCGAAACGAATGAAAAAAGTTCTATTGATCTATGCGGTGTTGATCGCAGGCATCTTGATATGGTATTTTGCAGTTGGAAAAGGACAAGAGATTTTCAAAGAACCTAAACCAACAGCATTGACGGTAAGCAGTCACAGTGAAGCATTCAATAATTCCATCCGGGAAGTGATGGATGATTATTATAGCCTGACCGGGGCCTTTGTAAAAAATGATACGGTCCCGATTAATAAATATGCTTCTGAATTAAAAACTTCCCTTGATAATTTGATAATGGATGATCTTAAAAAAGATACTGTGATCTATGAAACAGCGGTTTCATCGTGGAATGATACAAAGAATGAAATACAGGGAATGCTGAGCGATCCGACCCTGGAAACTAAAAGAGAATCATTGAATCTTTTTTCAAGCCTGCTTTTTACCTTGCTGCTCACCGTTCATTATGATCTGGCAAAACTGTACTGGCAGGAATGTCCTTCGGCATTTGGGGAAGATACTCCCGGGAACTGGATCAGTGCATCCGACCAATCCGCAAATCCATATGGCAAAAAAGATTGTGCCGGTGTAAAAAAGGTGATCAATTTTATGCCCGCTGATTCAACAAAAAAATAAAACTGAACTATGTGTATCTATGTCTCTGTGGTTATTTTTCAACACATAGAATCAATAGGCACAATAGAGGCACATAGAAATTTTTGAAAATAATTTTTATGACCACCCTTCAAAAACTAATTGTTTTATTGATCTTATGTTCTGCATATTTTTTTTCTTTTTCGCAGGATATTTCCTCTCCCCCGTCGTCGCAAGCGACGACTGCCCCCTCTCCGCATCCCGATAGCTATCGGGAGGAGAGGGGGTTGGGGGAGAGGTTCACTCTCAACGGCTATGTCCGTGATTCACTCTCCGGCGAACTCATCATCGGCGCTACTATTTCCGTCAATGGACAATCAAAAGGAGTGGCCAGTAATCAATATGGTTTTTATTCTATCACCCTGGATGAAGGCAGCTATATCATCAGCGTTTCGCATGTTTCTTACCAAACAAAGATCATTGAAGTAAGGCTTGATCATAACCTCAACTTCAATTTTGAACTTTTACCAAAAACCGCTGCCAGTGAGGCGGTTATCGTTTATTCTAAACGCCGTGATGCTAATGTAAAGAACGCCCAGATGGGAAAGATCGATCTTTCGATTGCACAGATAAAAAATATTCCCGCCTTTATGGGAGAGATCGATATCCTTAAAGCCATTCAACTGTTACCGGGAGTAAGAAATGCAGGGGAGGGGAATGCCGGTTTCTATGTTCGGGGTGGCGGCCCTGATCAGAATTTAATTATACTGGACGATGCTGTTGTGTATAATACCGGCCACCTCTTTGGTTTCTTTTCCATTTTTAATTCCGATGCCATAAAAAATGTTTCGCTGATAAAAGGAGGCATGCCGGCGCAATATGGCGGAAGAATTTCTTCGGTGCTTGATGTAGCGATGAAGGATGGAAATATGAATAATTTTCAAACCGAAGGTGGTATCGGGATCATTGCATCCCGGCTTTCAGTGCAAGGTCCGCTGAAAAAAGACAAAGCCTCATTCATCGTTTCTGCACGCCGTACCTATATTGACGTGTTAGTAAAGCCCTTTGTTTCTAAATCCAGCGGATTCTATGGCTCCGGTTATTATTTTTATGATCTGAATGCAAAGGTCAACTATCGCTTTTCCGAACAAGACCGGCTTTTTCTCAGTGGTTATTTCGGTCGTGATGTATTTGATTACAATAATTCCGAACGATCGTTTAAATCAAATATTCCCTGGGGAAATTCAACGGCAACACTGAGATGGAATCATGTATTTAATCGCCGTCTCTTTGCCAATACTACACTGGTGTACAACGATTATAAATTCAAATTCGCTGCTTCGCAGGATAATTTTGCTCTCAGCCTTTCATCCGGCATTCGAGATGTCAATGCTAAAATTGACCTTGACTATTATCCTTTACCACAGCATAAAATAAAATTCGGTGGACTTTATACCTATCATAAATTCATTCCCAATGTGCTTAGCGGTCGTTCCGATTCCATTATCTTTCATCCCAACAATGAAGGTGTAAAATATGCCAACGAGACCGCTTTGTACATACAGGATGACTGGGAGCTCAGCGATAAAATAAAAATGAATTATGGTCTGCGCTTTACCAATTTCACACAAATGGGACCTTATAAAAAATATGTTCGGGATGTCAATGGGAATAAAACCGACAGCACGGTGTATAAAAGTTTTGAGCCGATAAAAACATACGGAGGCCTCGAGCCGAGGCTCACCATCCGCTATGCCATCAATGATGAGACTTCTATAAAAGCCGCCATCGCGAGAAATTATCAATACATACATCTTGTAAGCAATGCAGGCTCTACGCTGCCAACTGATCTTTGGGTGCCCAGCACCTATATTGTAAAGCCGCAACTGAGTTGGCAATATTCTGTTGGACTCTTCAAAAATTTTAAAGAGAATATGTACGAAGGCTCCCTGGAGATTTATTACAAGAACATGAAAAACCAGATCGAGTATGCCGAAGGCTATACTCCCTCACTCAGCGATCCTGAAGATGAATTTGTTTTTGGCCGGGGCTGGAGTTATGGCTCCGAAATTTTTATAAACAAAACAAAAGGAAGATTCACGGGCTGGCTGGGCTATACACTGTCATGGACCTGGCGCAAATTTGTGGGGTTGAACGATGGAGAAAAATATCCCGCCAAATTCGATCGCCGGAATGATATGAGCATTGTTGCCAATTACGAACTCAATAAAAAATGGAAACTCGGTGCTGTGTTTGTTTACGGCACGGGTAATGCCACCACGCTGCCCGAACGATTTTATATCATCAATGGGGTATTGACACAGGAGTACAGCAAGATCAATCAATATCGCTTGCCGAGCTATCATCGTCTTGACCTCGCAGCCACCTATACACCCACAATGCATAAGATCAGGAACGGTAAACGCAAAGGAGAAAACCCAAGGATACAGAGCTATTGGGTATTTAGTATTTATAATGCCTATTGCCGCCTCAATCCTTACTTCATTTACTTCGACCAGACCGGCAGCCCTTACAATGGCACATTAAAAATAGAAGCAAGACAGGTTTCATTGTTTCCGATACTGCCTGCAGTTACATGGAACTTCAAATTTTGAACTCGTCCGCCGAAGCCTTGGCGAAGGTGGATCCTCCCCGCAGTTACATGGAATTTCCGATTCTGGAAGTTGTTTTGCGATTCACAAGGATGTACAAAATGTGGAAATACGCCATTAGATAACAGAAAAAGAAAGTTTATTTTCGTAATATGAAAATTCGTTCAGATATAATTCTTGGTGACGCTAAAAAAGAGCTGCAAAAACTGTCAAACAATTCTATAGATTTAATTATTACATCTCCCCCTTACGCCGATCAACGTAAAGGCACTTACGGTGGGATTCATCATGATAAATATGTTCAATGGTTTCTACCAATTTCTAAAGAACTTCTAAGGGTTTTAAAACCAACAGGAACCTTCATATTAAATATTAAGGAAAAGGTTGTAGATGGTGAACGAAGTACTTATGTTATGGAGCTTATTTTAGAAATGAGAAAACAGGGATGGTTTTGGACAGAAGAATTCATTTGGCATAAAAAGAATTCCTACCCTGGTAAATGGCCGAATCGGTTTCGAGATTCGTGGGAACGTTTACTTCAATTCAATAAAGACAAGAAGTTTAATATGTATCAGGAAGAAGTTATGGTTCCTATGGGCGATTGGGCCAAATCAAGGTTAAGAAATCTAAGTGAAACCGACAAGCGAAGAGATAATTCAAAAGTTGGGAGTGGTTTCGGCAAAAATATTTCTAATTGGTTAACGAGAGATAAAGCCTATCCTTCGAATGTTTTACACTTAGCAACAGAATGTAGCAACAAAAATCATAGCGCAGCATTTCCAGAAGAATTACCGGAATGGTTCATAAAACTATTTACTAAAGAAGAAAATACCGTTCTTGATCCTTTTGCTGGTTCCGGAACAACTTTAGTTGTAGCAAATAGAATGAAACGGCATTCCATTGGAATTGAGGTTGTAAAGGAATATGTAGATATGATTAAAGAACAAATACAGCCTGTTGAGCTATACCTTTTAGAACCAAAACCAAAATATGTCAAATCTAAATCTGCTTGATGTTACAAAATATGTTGAAGAAAACATAGGAACTTTCCACCAAAAAAGAATTGCAAGTTTAAATGATCTTAAATTAAATGATGTTTTAAAGAAAAAGAACCCCTACCTATTTAAGGCGAAATATGTACTTACAATAGAAGAAATTGTTAAAGGGATAACTGATGCTCACATATCCTCAAGTGAAGAAACAATTTTCGGTGATTGGTTAGAAGGACTCGCTATTTTTATTAATCAAAAAGTTTTTGGTGGCCAAAAATCAGGTATTCCCGGAATTGATCTGGAGTTTATCAGGGATAATCTTAGAAAC
>Ga0184636_1000028_pt1 | contig 33002 bp, 32 predicted proteins | sample PLM3_60_b2_FD_133164 | JGI IMG/M metagenome (GOLD analysis project Ga0184636, IMG submission 133164) | Groundwater sediment microbial communities from an aquifer in East River, Colorado, USA - PLM4_90_b2 | ecosystem: Environmental > Terrestrial > Soil > Riparian zone | place: USA: East River... | reverse complement strand
GTTTATGGCTGCGCCACCTGGGCGAGAAGCAAATTGCCATCGCCCCCTTCCGTAACTATACCGCCACGATTTTAGTATATAAACGGATAGCCCCACGCCCCGGCACCGATACCGCCCTGGCGGAAGCCATCGCTCATGTCTGGCTGACGGAGGGCACTTATGATAAAGACTATGTTGCCACGCACACGGTCGGCTTTGAGGAATTTAAAAAGCATATTTTAGGCGATAACTGCACGCCGGAATGGGCGGCGGAAATCTGCGATATCCCTGTTTACGTAATTAAAAGTCTGGCGCGGGAATGGGCTAAATCCCGGACGATGCTGGCGGCTGGTTCGCGCGGCGGCGAGTCCGGCATCTGCCGTCAGGCATACGGCACCGAATGGACGCGCCTGATGGTACTGCTACAGGCAATGCAGGGATTGGGCAAACCGGGCGTTAATATCTGGGGCACAACCATGGGCTCGCCCTTTAACGCGGATTTTGAGTTCCCCGGCTATGCCACCTTTGGGTTTAACTTTCTTAATAGGTTCGCTAAAAAGCAGGCGGTCAATCCGGTCAAGCAGCGCATCTATCGCCTGCTAATGCCGGAGGCTATCTTGAATCCGCCCATCAAATGGCTGGGGGAAACTTTCAGCGGACAGTCGCTGGAGCAGCAGTTCATCCCCTTTACCTACCCCACCCCCGGCTGCTCCGAAGTCAAAATGTTCTACCGGTACGGCGGTTCCTATATCGGCACCATGACCGAAACCAACCGCTACGTAAAAATGTACCAGAGCCCTAAGCTGGAGTTTGTCGTCAACCAGGACTGCTGGTGGTGCACAGAGACTAAATTCGCGGATATTATCCTGCCTGCCTGCACCAATTTTGAGCGCCCCGACATCGGCGAGTGGGCGAACACCGGCGGCTATACGCACCACGGCTCCAACGCCTGCAACCATCGCGTCGTCGTCTACCAGCATAAATGCATCGAACCTTTATTTGAATCAAAATCGGATTATCAGATTTTTACCGAGCTGGCCGAGCGGCTCGGCGTCAAAGAGGATTTTACCGAAGGCAACACGGAGGAGGACTGGATAGAAAAGGTCTATAATATTTCTGACCTCCCCAAGTATCTCTCCTTTGAAGAGTTTAAAGAAAAGGGTTACTTTATCGTACCCTTCCCGAAGGATTATAAAGCCACCCCCGGCTTGCGCTGGTTTTACGAGGGGCGCGACTGCGATACCCCCGACCACTTTAATCCCAAGCGCAACACGGAAAAAGCCAAAGAACTGGGCACTTACAGCGGCAAGGTGGAGTTCGTTGCGCAGAGCTTAAAGCAGCATTTACCTGATGATAAAGAAAGGGCGCCTTTGCCTCGTTATATCCCCTCCTGGGAAGGCTATAATTCGGCGCTGGTAAAGAAATATCCCCTCCAGCTCATTTCGCCCCACCCCAGATACTCGTTTCATACGCACCACGATGCAAATTCCAGCTGGTTGGGTGAGATTCCCGGCCATCGCGTCCTGAAGGGCGGCTATTACTGGCATCCGGTACGTTTAAACCCCGCCGACGCCGCTAAAAGGGGCATTAAGGAAGGGGATATCGTGAAGCTTTTTAACGACCGCGGCGCGGTGCTCTGCATCGCTCAGGTTACCGAGCGCATCAGGCTCGGCGTAGCGCATTCTTACTACGGCTCGGCTAAGTATGACCCGCTAGAACCCGGCAACCCCAATAGCATTGATAAGGGCGGCTGTGTGAATATCCTGACGCCTTCCCGGATGCTCTCGAAAAACGCCCCCGGCATGGCGCCCAACTCCTGCCTTATAGAAATAGAAAAGTGGCAGGGGTAATATAAATATGGAGGTAGCAAGATGTCAGAATTAATGGCAATTATAAAAGCGCGCAGGAGCGTCCGTGTCTACCAGGAAAAACCCCTCCCTAAAAAAGTCGTTGAAGACATTTTGGAAGCCGCCAAATATGCCCCCACCGCCCGAGACCTCCAGGAGCTGGAATATAAAGTCATTACCGACAAAACCTTTGTCGCCAAGCTTTCGGTCGGGCTTTCCGACGCCATACAAAAAGAGGGTATGCCGCTTAAAGGGCCTCCCGGCGCCAGGCTCGACTTTTTCCATGGCGCGCCGCTGGTGATAATCATCGCCGCCCCTAAAGACAATTATTGGGCTTCTGCCGATGCCGGTCTGGCGGTTCAAAACATCATGCTTTACGCTACGTCCGTTAAACTTGGCACCTGCTTTATCGGGATGGCCAAGCTCATCGAGCGGGATAAAAATCTGCTGAACATGCTGCATATTACCGATGATATGAACATTGTGGCCGCAGTGATTTGCGGTTATCCGGCAGAAAACCCCGATGCCAAAGAAAAGAAGCAGACAGCCGAATTCTTTGAATAAATTAGTTGTCTGTCATTCTGGCGCAGGCCAGAATCCACTAATGAATTCTAACTGCATTGATATTCTAAATGGATTCCCGATCAGGTCGGGAATGACGCCGGTTTCACCCTCACCTTCCGTTCCTCTCCCTCAAGGGAGAGGTTAATAGGCCAGGGGAAACAAGGGTGAAGATTGATATGGAGCGGAAGACGGGATTCGAACCCGCGACTTCCTCCTTGGCAAGGAGGCATTCTACCACTGAACTACTTCCGCCCGCTTTATTAACGTGGTGCCGAGGCCCAGAGTTGAACTGGGGACACCTTGATTTTCAGTCAAGTGCTCTACCAACTGAGCTACCTCGGCAAGTAAAGTAATTCAAGCTATATTTTACTTTAGATTAGAAACACAGTCAAGAAAACAAGGAAATACAAAACCTAAGGGAACTCCCAAATTGACCTCACCTCCAGCTATGGGCTATAATCAAATTAGGGACAGAGTCAAGATTATCTAAAAGGTGGCGTAAATCTTGCACGAGTCTTGCGGCATTTTTGGCGTCTATTCTCCCCAGGAGGATGTAGCCCGTCTAACCTTTTTCGGCCTCTTCGCACTCCAGCACCGCGGTCAGGAAAGCGCCGGTATCGCCGCCGCCGACGGTAAAAGAATCCGGGTCTATACCGGGATGGGGCGCGTCTCCAACGTCTTTACCGAAGAATCCCTAAAGCCCCTCATCGGCCACATGGCTATCGGCCACAACCGCTATTCAACCTCCGGCTCCAGCAGTGCGATAAACGCGCAGCCTATCGTCGTCGGCAACGACGGCGAAACGCTGGCTATAGCGCATAACGGCAACCTGGTCAACGCCGAATTTCTTTATAAAGAACTAAGTGCGCTGGGATACGCCTTCCACGGCTCCACCGACAGCGAGGTCATCGCCAACATCATTTTGTCGGCTCCCGGCAAAGACATGGTGGAGAAAATCAGGTACACTATGCGCCGGATTCAGGGAGCCTATTCGCTGGTAATCCTAACGCCTACCGAACTTTACGCCGTACGCGACCCGTTAGGTGTGCGTCCCCTCTGTATAGGTAAAGTGGATAGCGGCTTTGCGATTGCTTCGGAAACTTGCGCGCTGGACCACATCGGCGCCGAATTCATCCGGGAAGTTGAACCCGACGAAATAGTCAAAATTGATGAAAATGGTCTCCAGAGCTTCCCCGGCGAATCAAAGAAAAAGGGACTCTGCATTTTTGAATATATTTATTTTGCCCGACCCGATAGCGTTATCAACGGCAAATTGCTTTACCCCGCCCGCCAGGCAATGGGCGCCGGGCTGGCGCGCGAATACCCCGTTGACGGCGATATCGTAATGAGCATCCCAGATTCCGCGACCGCTGCCGCCAATGGCTATGCCACGGCGTCCGGCTTGCCGGCCGTCGAGGGATTGGTTGTAAACCGCTATGTAGGGCGTACCTTTATCATGCCTGACCAGCGCATGCGTGGCCTGGGCGTATACATGAAGTTCAACCCCATGCCCCAGGTACTAAACGGTGAACGGGTGGTGGTGGTGGATGATACTATCGTCCGCGGCACTACTACGCCGCAGGTGGTAAAAATGCTGAGGAAAGCCGGCGCTAAAGAAATCCACATGCGTGTTTGCGCTCCGCCCATCAAATATCCCTGTTTCTTTGGTGTGGATATGGCAACACGCGCCGAACTCATCGCCGCCCAAAAGAGCATCCCTGAAATTTGTAAATATATAGGGGCTGATTCGCTGGGTTATTTAAGCATCCAAGGCCTGCTTAAAGCCGTAGACCAGCCGCGTGAAAACTTCTGCCTGGCTTGCCTTACCGGCGAATACCCGATACCGGTACAGATGGAAATGGATAAGCTGGCGCTGGAAACGATAGGGGCGGCAAAACCCGTCGAAGCCTGCGACGCCATAGAAGACAAATAACTCCCGGGCAATTAATTCATAAAATCTCATCCTGCCTATTGACATAGGGTTGTTTTTCATATATAGTTAGAACAGGTGTTCTTTATGTCTCGTAGCGGCTTCAGGAGAGGTTGTGAAAAAGCTATCGGAAAAGCAGCGACGGATAATCAAATATATTGACCGCTTTCTCGGAGAGAAAGGCTATCCGCCATCCATCCGCGACATACAAAAGGGATGCGACATCAGTTCGACATCCGTCGTCGATTATAACCTCAATATTTTAGAAGACCGCGGCCTCATTAATCGCCACGCCGATGTTTCAAGGGGCATTCAGCTCCTCACCAAATCGTCTTCAACAGAGAGACTGGTAGCCGTGCCGGTTATCGGCATGATTGCCGCCGGCGCGCCTATCCCCGTACCAACGCCGGATACCTGGGATGTTGCCGCAGTATCGGATACCATGGGGGTCTCACAGGAATTGACGCAGGGCAAAGACGATATTTATGCGCTGCGGGTCAAAGGCATGTCCATGGTGGATGCCTTGATAAACGACGGCGACATCATCCTCATGCAGCACGTCAGCTCCATAGAGAACGGCCAGATGGCGGCGGTATGGCTTAAAGAAGAAAAAGAAGTTACCCTCAAAAAGGTTTATATAGAATCGGACAGAATCCGCCTGCAGCCGGCCAATAGCCAGATGCAGCCGTTTTATACCAGCCTGGATAACGTTGAAATTCAAGGCAGGGTAATCGCTGTTTTGCGGCAGATGGACTAAACCAGGCTCTACTTCTTAGGAACAGGCGTGCACCACTTCATATACTTGGGGTGGTCGCCGCGGATAACCTTAACGTAAAGCTCCTGTAGTTTGGCCGTAATCGGCCCTATTTCACCGTTGCCGACTTTACGATGGTCTATCTCTGATACCGGCGTCACATGGGCGGCTGTACCGGTCAGGAAGCATTCATCAGCGAAGTAAAGCTCGGCGCGGGAGATTGAGCGCTCGATAGTCTCTATCCCGAGTTCGTTTTTAGCCAGCTCTATCACCGAGTTACGCGTTATTCCGATTAAGATGTTGTTGTAAGGAGCCGGAGTTATCAGCTTCCCGTTCACCACGAGGAAGATATTCTCGCCGCTGCCTTCGGAAACATGTCCGGCGGGCGACATACAAATAGCTTCATCATAGCCGTTGTTGATGGCTTCGGTCTTGGCCAAGGCGTTGTTAATATAAATGCCAGTGGATTTTACCTGCGGCGGATTGGCGTTGTCTTCCGGGCGGTGCCAGGAAGAAACGCCGCAACTCACCTTATCTTTATCCAGGTAAGGTCCCCAGGGGAAGGCAAACATTAAGAAGTCGTGGTCGAGGTTGTGCAGTCTAACCCCGAGATTTTGCGAGCTGGCATAAGCCAGCGGGCGGATATAAACATCTTCTTCAAAACCGCACTTGGCAACCAGTTCTATGGCTTTCTGGCATATTTCGTCTACGGTCAGCGGGAGCTTGATATAGAGGACGCGGCAACCGTTGGCCAGACGCTCGATATGTTCCTTAAGCCGGAAGATATAAGCCTGTTTTTGTTTCGCATTCCAGTTAGCGCGGATGCCTTCGAAGATACCCGTGCCGTAATGCAAGAAATGCGTCATAACACTGACTTTAGCTTCCTCCAGCGGCATGAATTTCTTTTGGAAGTAAGCATAAGACGGCATGGCAGTATCTCCTTTCCGAATATACGTTATTATACCTGCAGTACGAGTGAAAACACAAGAGGAGAGATTATTGCGGACTCAGGCGTTTTTCTTTAAGGAAAAAGAGTAAACCGAGCATGGCGAGGAAAGCTAAACCGGCGCCGAAATAGAATGGCGCCGCGGTATTGACCGTATCCCAGAGCACGCCAGCCAGGACGCTGGCCGGCAGAAGCATCAGTCCCACCACTCCTTGATAGTATCCGTAAGCTGTGCCGCGTCTTTCGGCGGGGACGAGGTCGGCGACATAGGCTTTAGCCACCCCCTCGACGATGCCGTAATATATGCCATAGGCTGCGAAGAGCACCCAGATACTCCAGACACTTGTCGCCAGAGCGAAACCGAGGTAGACCAGGGCGTAAACCGTCCAGCCGACAATGATTACCTTCCTTCTACCCAGTTTATCTGAGATAATACCGGCCGGCGTGGCTATTAAGGCGTAGGTGATGTTGAATACTACCAGCATCACCGTAATTTCCAGGACGTTCACTTCAAGATTCTGGGCCCGCAGGACGATAAAGAAGTCGGACGAATTGCCGAGGGTGAAGACGCCCATGATAAGCAGGAAGAGTTTAAATTGACCGCTAAACTTCTGGTTTGAAGCAGCTGGGGCGGCACCGGCTGTTATTGGCGCGACAGCGCCGGCAGGGTGCACTTTTTCACGGACAAAGGCTATCAGCATGATAACGGCGAGTACCGCCGGTATAATGCCGACGATAACCAGCCAGCGATAAGTATTATCCATCAGCGTGAGGTCGGTGCCCTGGAAGGCATAAATTATAACGGCGGCAATCGACAGTCCCAGCACTGCGCCGGAGGTGTCCATCGCCCGGTGAAACCCAAAACTCTTACCGCGAACTTTGGCGTCAACGGAATCGGCGATTAAAGCATTGCGCGGAGAGCTCCTAATGCCCTTGCCGATGCGGTCGCCAAAGCGTACCCCAAGTACACCTCCCCAGGCAGTAGCGAGCAGCATAAACGGTTTGATTATGGTGGAAAAACCGTAGCCGATGACCGCCAGCAATTTACGCTTCTGAAAACGGTCACTAATGCGACCGGAAAAGATACGGAAGACAGCGTCAAAGCTCTCCGAAAGGCCGCCAATAAGGCCGACGATGATACCGCCGCCCCCAAGGACATTTTTCACGAAGAGGGGGACAAGGGTAAAAATCATCTCGGAGGAAACATCGGTGAGAAGACTGACCAAACCCAGGAAAAAAACGTTGGGATGGAGACCCCAGATATTACGGGGGGAAGTGTTTTTAGCTACCGGTGACGGCATAACGATATATCTTTACATAGCGGAAAAGAGTTGTCAAATTCCTGTTTTCTTGCCTCTTTTATGCCTCTCTGGTATGCTTTGAAAAGTAACAGCCATGCCAAACATAAATGTTGCCAACTTCCGCCGCTGGGACTACGTAAAAATTACCATCCTGGGTTTTGCCACCACTGCCCTCTGGCAAAGCCTGCACAGCATTATCTTGCCGCAGCGTCTGCTGGACTTTGTACCGGAAGCCCAGAAAAACACCTACCTTGGCATCATTACGCTCTGTGGGCTTTTACTGGCGATGTTTGCCCAGCCCATCGCCGGGGCGATGAGTGACCGCTCTACTTTTAAATGGGGCCGCCGCCGACCTTATATCTTCTGGGGGATGCTTGTCAGCATATTGCTCCTACCCGGTTTTGCCCTGGCCGGCAGCTTTGCCGCTATTTTTATCGTCTACTGTTTATTGCAGGTTACAGCCAATACGGCGCAGGGACCTTACCAGGCATTCCTGCCGGAGATGGTGCCGGAGAAAAAGCGCGGCATGGCGTCCGGATTTCGCAGTTTGTTAGAGCTATTGGGTGGAGTGAGTTTTGTCTTGATTGCCGGCTATGTTTATACCAGCAAAACGGGCATCGGGGGGTTGTGGATATTGTTGGGCACGATCGGCTTTGTCTTGCTGGTGACAATGTTGACCACGGTACTGCTGGTTCATGAACAACCGTCGCCGGGTGTGAAAGAAAAAACCTCACCGCTGGCGGCTTTTGCCGATATTACTAAAACGGAGACGTGGAAAAACCGCAGCTTTATCTGGTTTCTTATTTCACGTTTACTGTTTTATATGGGTTTCACAACTATTCAGCAGTTTGCGTTTTATTATGTGCAAGATGTTGTTGGTGTAAAAGACCCAGCGGCGACAGCTGCTTTATTTGTGGCTATTGCGGCAGGCGGTATGTTGATAGTAGTCTGGCCGGCCGGTTATTTCTCGGACAGAATCGGGCGCAGGCTGTTGACGGCTATTGCCGGTATAATCGGTGCTTTAGGCATCGCTCTAATAGCTCTGACAAATTCATATGGTGCTATACTTATTGCCGCTGCGATTATCGGGGTGTCTAAGGGGATATTTGACAGCACAAACTGGGCGCTGGCCACCGACTTTGCGTCAAAAAACCGGGAAGCTATTTTCCTAGGTGTTGCCAATATAGCTACTACAGGTGGCGCCGCTTTGGCGCGCCTAATCGGCCCGGGGATAGACTTCTTTAATAACAACTCACCGCTAAGCGGCTATACCTTCATGCTGATAATGTGCATTGTGTATTTCGTGGTTGGAGGGGTAATGGTGTGGGGCGTTAAAAAACGCGTTTAACTACCCATAAACCATATCTGGAAGCCGTAGTGTGCCAGGTAGGCTACGGTAACATAAATTACCGTTCGGCCTGCCCAGGTAGCCAGGAAGAATTTCCAAACCGGCATACGCGCTGCCCCGGCGATAATCCCTACCACATCAAAAAAGAACGGAAAAATGGAAAGGACAAAGACAGCTATCCACCCCCAGCGCTTAACCCACTTTTCCACTCTGGTGTACATATTGCCCTTCGATAACAGACCGCGCCCGCTCCGCCCCGCCAGGTAGCCAGTCATCTCGCCGATGCCTGCCCCGATACCGCCGGCTAAACCTATGAACAGAGGTGAGAGCGTTGGGGCAGCTCCTAACGAAAAGATAATCGCCATGTTGCTGACCGGTATGATAATCGTGGCGTTCAATAAAACGCTGATGACAAAAGCCCCGGCATAACCGTAACCCTCAAGGTCTTTTAAAATATCCGGGTTTCTAAAATAAAGGATACCGGCAACTATGACAATGGCTATTACCGCTAATAATCCTAGTAAATAAATATAATGCTTTTTTAGCCAGTCTTTTACTTTTATGAAAAACGGCTTTTTCCGTTTTGTTTCATTCATACGCCCACGATTATACCATGCGTTATAGTTACATAAGAAATACGATTTCATAAAGCAGGCGACTACGGTATATAATTTAGTTATTAGTTTTTAAGGTGGGCTTACCCCAAAATGACAACACGATACCCAATAATCGAGGAAATTTTTATGGCGCCGGACGCCGCCTGGTGCTTTGAGGCGTTTGCACCGCGACCCTTCAGTTTTTTCCTGGATAGCGGCATGGACCCGCAAAAACTGGGGCGCTATTCCTTTATGGGGAGCGACCCTTTCCTCGTGATGAAAAGCAAGGGCGACTATATAACGTTAATCAGAAATGGAGTGGTGAAAAAAAGGAAGGGCAATCCCTTTGATATACTCGGAGAGTTGCTCCAGACTTATACAGTTGACAGCAGCTGTTCACCGGTGCCTTTTACGGGTGGGGCGGTGGGGTATTTCAGCTACGACCTGTGCCACTTTATTGAGAAACTCCCCCAAAATGCGGTTGACGACTTGAATCTACCTGAATTATATTTGGGCTTTTATGATGCGATTGTAGTTTTCGACCATCAAGAAAATAAAACCTATATCATCTCTACGGGTTTTCCGGAACTGGATGAAGATAAAAGACTCCGAAGGGCGCGAGCAAGAATTGAAGAACTAAGGAATACGGTTATGCTGGCGCCGCCGCCGATTATTGCCAAAGAAACCGTCGCCACCAAAACGAAAAAGCTAAAAGCCAATTTCTCCCATGCGGATTATTTGGAGGCGGTAAGTAAAGCACGCGAATATATCTGTGCCGGCGATATCTTCCAGGTCAATCTGTCGCAAAGATTAGAAGTTGACATAAATATTGAGCCTTACGAACTATATAAGCGCCTGCGAGCCATTAATCCGGCGCCTTTCGCCAATTACTTCAATTTTGACGAGGTAAGTATCGTTGGAGCATCGCCGGAAAGGTTTTTAAAATTGCGGGGCGATTGGGTGGAAACGCGTCCGATTAAGGGCACCAAGCCGCGCGGCAAGACGCCCAAACAAGATAAAGCGCTGGCAGCAAGCCTGAAAAAAAGCGTTAAAGACCGCGCGGAGAATATCATGATTGTCGACCTGGAACGCAACGACATCGGGCGGGTTTGCCGCTATGGCACGGTGAAGGTTAAAGAGCTAGCGATACTGGAGACCTATCCCACCGTGTTTCACCTGACCTCAACGGTGGTAGGGCAAATGAGAGAGGGAATGAACGCTGTTGACTTACTTAAAGCCACCTTTCCCGGCGGGTCGATTACCGGCGCGCCCAAGGTGCGGGCGATGGAAATCATAGATGAACTAGAACCGACTTGCCGCGGCGTTTATACGGGGTCGCTGGGATATATGAGCTTTAGCGGGGACATGGACCTTAATATCGTTATCCGCACATTTATCGTTAAAGATAATAGGGCATATTTCCAGGTGGGTGGGGCGATTGTCTACGACTCCGAGCCGGAGGCAGAATATATCGAGACGATAGATAAAGGCAGGGCATTAATCCGCGCCCTCGGGCTTTCGGATGGTAAAGATTTGGAGATAACCACATGATTCTGGTGATAGATAACTACGATTCCTTTACCTATAACCTGGTGCAATATCTCGGGGAGTTGGGACAGGAACCGGCGGCTTACCGCAACGACGCCATCACGCTGGAACAGATTGAATTGATGAAACCGAGCCACATCATCATTTCGCCGGGACCATGCACACCGCTGGAGGCAGGCATCTCTAATGACGTTATTCGGAATTTTAAGGGAAGTATACCAATTTTGGGGGTGTGCCTGGGGCATCAGTGTATCGGCTATGTGTATGGCGGAGTAATTAAGCGGGCGGCGCTGCCGATGCACGGTAAGGAATCTTTAGTTTTTCACGATGGTGCGACGGTTTTTCAAGGATTACCCTCACCCCTCACGGCGGGAAGGTATCACTCTCTCATAATTGAACCGGAGTCTGTACCAGCGACGCTGGAAGTCTCGGCGCGCACGAAGGACGGGGTTATCATGGGAGTAAGAAACCCGCGGGATAAAGTAGAGGGTGTACAATTTCACCCGGAGTCCATCATGACGCCGGAGGGACATAATATTTTATCCAATTTTCTAAAGATGTCGGTATTTTAGAAGGAGCAATAATGATGGAAACTATATATCTCAATGGTTCGCTGGTGCCGCGTGAAAAAGCGCTAATATCGGTCAACGACCACGGATTTTTATACGGCTACGGGCTTTTTGAGACCATGCGCGCGTATAACGGTAAAATATTCTTGATAGACCGGCATATTAAACGTCTCCATGAGGCGGCTGAAGTGATAGGTCTGGAGCCAAAGATAAAGGATATCGACTTCGAGCAAGCGTGTAGTGAAACCGTCGCGGCTAATCATCTTAAAAGTGCTCGTGTGCGTTTAACGGTTACCGATGGAGATAACGTTGCTTTACCCTGGGTGGACAAGGGGGGCAAACCGACGGTGGTCGTGACCGCGGTACCTTATACACCTTTTTCTGAAGAAAAGTATAACGAGGGATTCAAGGTTGGCATAGCATCGGTGCGGCGGATGAAGCAATCCCCTTTCTCCGCCATGAAATCAATCAACTATCTGCTCAACGTCGTAGCCCGAATAGAGACTGCGGAAAAAGGCCTGGACGAAACTGTCATACTTAACGACGAGGGGTATATTGCCGAGGGCGGCGGCAGTAATGTATTTTTTGTTCAAGGGGAAAAACTCATCACGCCGTCGGCGGATAGCGGCATCATCCCGGGTGTGACGCGGGAAGTGGTGCTTGAGCTGGCCGATAGACTTGGCATTAGTGTGAGGGAAGGCCCGGTGGGTATCGGTGCCATTAAGCGATGTGAAGAAGCCTTTATGACCAACGCCATCATCGAAATTATGCCGGTAACCTGCGTGAGTGATAATGAGGGGAACTCTGCGGCGATTAACGGCGGCCAGCCGGGCAAAATAACACAGCAATTGATGGCAGTCTATAGAGAGATGGTGGTGAAAGAAACTTCGTCCTAGATTTTACCAGAATTCCGTCTGTGTAATGTGTTCAGTTTCTTTAATGTTTTTGCGAATGGCGTCGCGGGTTTTTTCGTCAGTAATCGGCTCAATTGACGAGATAGCAAGTCCGTCCTTATTTCTATCTGCCCGCCATTTGACGATATAACCAGGTATCAGAGCGCTGTTGAAATCGCCCGTACCACAGCAGGAAGCATCAATAATTGCGTGGCTAAGGACATAAAGAACTTCCCGTCCGTCGTACTTTAACCTGACTTCTTTTTGCGGGGTGTAATAGCCGGACGGGGTGGGGACGTCTCTATTTAGTTCGAGGTGGGTATACTTAATCATTATGCCTATACCAGTCCCGTGTCCTCCGGTTCGCCGAGAACAATGTTCATGTTCTGAACTGCTGCGCCCGAAGCCCCTTTACCCAGATTGTCATAACGTGCAGAAAGTAAAACTCTGTCATTGTTCCCGAAGACGAATAATTGCAGATTATTGGTGCCATTGCAGTCGGTAAAAGTCAAACGACCGTTTTTCAAGTAGTCGTCCGCCGGATAGGGCATCACCTTAATAAACTTCTCACCGCCATAATACTCCGCCAGAATTTTTCTGATATCCGCGGCGCCTAACTGTTTCTTTAGATATACCGGCACCAATGGGATGGATACAATTTCTCCGTTATAAACGTTAACAACCGTCGGGGCGAAAATAGGCGGACGAGTTAAGCCAACAACTTTCGTCATTTCCGGCACGTGCTTATGGTTCAAATCCAGCGCGTAGGGGCGGGGGTTTTTAATATATTCGGGAGCGTCTTTTTGCTCGTACTCAGCGATTAAAGGTTTACCGCCGCCGCTATAACCCGCCACGGCGTGGCAGGTAACGGGGTAATCCGGACTAACAATGCCCAGTGCCACCAGCGGATAAAGCATTAAGATAAAGCCGGTTGCATGGCAGCCGGGCACGTTGATTCGTTTGGATTTTTTTATTAGTCCCCGCTGCTCTTTCTTCAATTCGGGCAAACCATAAACCCACCCCTCGGTAGTGCGATGGGCTGTTGACCCGTCGATGACGCAAACAGCGCTGTTGTTAATCAGACTCACGGATTCCCGCGCGGCATCATCCGGCAGGCAAAGAAAAACGATATCCGCTTCGTTAAGCAGTTTTCTCTTGGCGGAGGGGTTTTTGCGTTTTGTCTCAGGTATTTCTATCAGCTCAATATCTTTTCGGCCGCTTAAGCGCTCGCGGATTTTCAATCCGGTCGTGCCGTACTGGCCGTCAACAAAAACCGTTTTTTTCATCCAATTTCTCTTCGATTTATTACCGAATAAAGTATAACATAATCATGATGTGATTAGTATCTAACTGGCGTCAGGTTCGTTATATTAACTAAATGCAGTTACACTTTATATAAATAGTTAGTGCAAAATTGTGACTAAAATACCATAATTTTAGCTTGATTTGAACTTGACACGCGTTTAATGATAGTCTATTGTTTATATATTGTACGAAATCAAGGAAGGAGGAATCATGCAGGCATATTGCGTTAAGTGCCGAGCCAAGAAAGAAGTCAGTAACCCCAAGACAATCAAGATGAAGAATGGTAAACCGGCTACCCAGGGTGTATGCCCGACCTGCGGCACAAAGATGTTCAAAATCGGCGCTAAATAAAGCCGATATTGATCAAGGATTTTAAGAAAGATAAGGCTGGATTCTCCGCGAAGGATATCCAGCCTTTAATCTTTATATGGGGTAGGGTGGGGAATTACTTAATATACTTCTTAACTAGTTTTATCGTATCCACGGCGTTGAGCTTGTGGAAAATCAGTGAGAAACGCTCTTCCAGTTCCTGCATAATTTTCTTCAGGTCAGCTTCGGGCAAGTTCCACATCTCTTTCTTAAATTCACCCAAAGCCTTCTTGCGGGTGTTATAGTGGAACTGTTCATCTGTTTCGTTTGCTTTCCTTTCGCTGATGCATTTCGTGTCGAGATAGCCGTACATCTTTGAAAGTAAATCTTTGGGGAAGCACGAACTATCATAAACAATATTCTGGAAGCCGGTAGCCAGGTGGACTTCGATGGTATCAACTTTGGGGAACATGTCAAAAGCTTCATCCGGCAGGGTGGAGGCGCCATGCTGCACCGCTCCGCCCAGCCCATATTCCGTCCTCGCTACGTTAGATAATTCTTTAAGAGTATCGAAAGCTATTTTCACTTTGGCGATAGAGCCGTCCGGCAGGACAACGCCGCCGTGTGTCGTGCCGGTCTGCACGCTGATTTTGGAAATGCCTTTGATGCCCTTAGGCAGAAGTTTGAGGTAGCTGTTCATAAAAGCCCGCAGGTCATCAACGGTGCTGTTGCCTTTGCCGATTTCGCCTATCTCGCCGCCAACTGATATTGTGACGCCTTTTGGTTCGATACTGCGGATAAAGCGCGTCATCTCGGCTGTAACCTGTGAGTTTTTTGCCTGTTGTTCGTTCAAATCGTTTTTGGAAATGTCCACTAATGTCGAAGCATCGTTGTCAATGTTATAAAAACCGGCTTCAACCGAGTCTTTAACGAGCTTTTTAATTTCATTGATTTCTGCTTCAGGATTTTTCTCATAGGCGGACTGTTTAAATTGATAATGGTCGCCCTGGATGAAGACCGGACCGCGATACCCTTCTTTAATAGCAGCCGCCATAATGCAGGCGGTATATTCCGCCGGACTTTGTTTGGTGTAGCCTATCTCCGAACGGGCTATTTCAAAACTTAAAGCGCCGACCTTATCTTTTAGTGCCGCCCGGAAAACCGCACAGGCGACATCATAAGTGAGCATGCGGATATTGATGGCGGGCACGGTTATCTTGCTGAATTGCCCTTGGCCGGCGGCTTCGTAAAGGCTCTGGATGCTGGCAGGATAAATGCCCCGGTCGGAAGCCGCCTGGATTATCGCCCGGAACTGTTCGTTTTGTTTTTGTGGGTCGGACTCAAAGACAGCTTGTTTTATCATCATATCAATACTATCGTTTTCAGACATCAAAAAACTCCTGTGTCTATCTATCGCTGTATAAAATGGTGCGGCGTCCATTATATCTATCGGTGTCGTATTGGATTTTTGGGTCTACCAGATTTAACTTATTATAGACGTGAGTCAGTGGCACGCAGGCGATTTTACCGTTTTTAAAGCAGACCATGTTGCCATAGCGTCGATTAACAATCAAGTCAACGGCGGCGATACCGAAGTAACGTCCCATCCGCCTGTCATAAGCGCAGGGGGCGCCGCCGCGCTGCAGGTGACTCAACTCAACACTGCGCGTCTCAACGCCGGTACATTTTTCAATTTCTTGGGCTACTACCTCGCCGATGCCGCCGAGGGTTTTACGCCCGAAACTATCCACGCCTTCCTTTTTCATGACCTGTTTGCCGCCAACGGGTTTGGCGCCTTCAGCGACGATGATAATTTCATACCTGGTGCCTGCCCTTTTCCCCTCCAGTACCAGTTCGTTAACGCGTTTGAACGAGAAATCGTATTCCGGTATCAGGATGATATAAGCGCCGCAAGCCTCGCCGCCCTCCAAAGCCAGCCAGCCGGCATTCCTGCCCATTGTCTCCACGACGAATATCCTCTTATGCGAGCCGGCAGTCGTTCTTAAGCGGTCAACTTCTTCAACAATGACGTTGAGAGCGGTCTCAAAACCCAAGGTGTAATCGGTTTCCGGCAGGTCTTTATCTATCGTCTTGGGGATGCCGATTACGTTGATACCTTGTTGAGCAAAACGGCTGGCAGCCGCCAGTGTGCCGTCCCCGCCGATAACGATAACAGCCTCCAGCCCCAGCTTCTTAATATTGGTGATAACGTGTTTCGAGACATCGTTCTTGGGGTCGAAGGGGCTAAAGCGGGAGGTGCCGAGCATCGTGCCCCCATACCTGTCCCAGGTGCGGACAACATTAGAATCCAGTTGGCTGATGTTTATGCCGTCGTTCCACTTCTCGGGTTTGGCGTTGACCAGTCCCTCCCAGCCGTCATGGATGCCGAGCACTTCATAATGAACACCCCGTTCTTTTACCAGGCGTTCGTCAGTAGCGGTTTTCACCACCCACTTAAGCGCGGGGTTCAATCCGGCACAGTCGCCCCCGCCGGTAAGCACGCCAATACGACTCTTTTTCATAGTTCTTCAATAGAAATTATAGGGGTAGTTAAAGTCGGTGTCAAAAAGCTGGACTTCTTAAAAGAAAGGGAGTAAAATTTAAAAGCTTAAGAGGGTAAAGCCTATGAGCTATTTCCGCCAAATAAAAAAGAATGTTACCGTGGAGTGTTATTGAAGCACTGGACTCGGCAAGAGCCAGTGCTTTTGATTTTAAGGAGGTAACGTCAATGCAGTCTAGTATGATTGGCAAAATTGAAAAAGCTAAACGCTATGCTCAAGAAACAGACCGGGTTACCTTCAAGGAGCTTTCCGTAAAATTCCGTGGTGGTAACGGTGACTACGATGTCAATTTTAAAGACGGCAAGTGGCACTGCACCTGTGAATTCTACTCAAAGTGGGGGCTATGCTGCCATACCATGGCGATGGAAAAAATCCTGGAGAACATGCTGCCGCCGGAAGCGCGCACGGCGCAGCTAGATGCCGCCGGTCTTAAGGGAAATTAATTTTCGAGTAATTTATCTCTGGGGGTTACTACACGTAAACGTGGTAATCTGGAGAGTAAAATGGGCTTTATCGAAAAATTGGCGAAGATTAGTATAAAGAACCACAGTCTATTATGTATTGGTCTTGACCCCGACCCGGCGCTGATGCCGGAGAAAATCGGGGTCTTTGAGTTTAATAAAGCCATTATTGACGCTACCGCTGATTTTGTCTGCGCCTATAAACCTAACATCGCTTTCTACGAGGCGATGGGGCACGAAGCTGTGGAAGCACTGCACAAAACCATGAACTACGTTCCCAAAGAAATCCCGGTAATTATAGACGCCAAGCGAGGGGATATCGGCAATACGGCTAAAGCCTACGCGCGAAGTCTTTTCGACCGTTTTAATGCCGATGCTATAACCGCCAGCCCGTATCTCGGCTACGATTCGCTGGAGCCTTTTATCGAGCGGCGCGACCGCGGTGTCTTTATCCTCTGCCGCACATCAAACCCCGGAGCAGCAGATTTTCAGTCAATACCAGTTCAGATAGGCAAACGAAAAATGCTGATGTATGAATTAGTTGCCGAAAAGGTTAACGAGTGGAATAAATACGGCAACCTGGGACTGGTGGTAGGCGCAACCTATCCTGAAGAACTTAAGTTGATAAGAAAAAGATATCCGCAGATGCCACTACTAATACCTGGCGTGGGGACGCAGGGTGGGGAACTTAAACAGGTGGTTAAGTATGGGGTGGATAAAGGGAGGCAGCGGACTATTATAAATTCTTCGCGACAGATTCTCTATGCCTCCAGGGGTAAGGACTTTGCTACAGCCGCCGCTAAAGCCGCCAGAGAATTGCGCGACCGCATTAACGAATATTAAACAAAATAATCTAACCCAGGCAGATATATTATGGTCTTGGAGATAAACCTCGGCGACGTAATAAGGCTGAAAAAAGTTCATCCCTGCGGCGGCTATGAATGGGAGGTGGTACGGCTGGGGGCTGATATCGGGCTAAAGTGCCTTAAATGTGAACGCCGCATCTTAGTCACAAGGAGTGTATTAGAACGCAGAATAAAAGGCTTTGTAAAAAAGGCTGGTAGTTAGGCTAAAACGTATGAAATCATCAGAGTTTTTACCAAATGTTAAGCTTTTTAGGAATATGTTTGACATATTTATTAAATCATGCTAAACTCTGCGAAAATCAAGTTTTTTTAATATCGGAGGTTTTAAAAAAACAATAAATATTCAATGATGGCTCTCATGTATTAATCTGGTTACGGAGCCGATTTTTTTTAAGTGAGAAAGCTTCAGATATCCGGCGCAAAAAATATATATCGGAAGCTAGCAGTTAGAGTAGCTTTAACGCTTGGGTTAATTTTAACAGCCTATTCTACATCTGGTTAAGGGAGAGCAGATATGACAACTTATATCATACGCCGGACTTTACTCGGTTTAATGACTCTAATCCTGGTCACTATGATGGTATTCTTACTCGTTCGTCTATTGCCTGGTGACCCTGTGATGAGATATATGGCTGCTTTCGTTGGTACCAGCACCGGACAAAATAACATCATGACCCCTGAACAGCATGATGCTATGATGACAAAATTAGGTTTAGATAAGCCTATACCAACCCAATATTGGGAATGGATATCCAAAGTTATTAGAGGCGATTTAGGCGAGTCGCTAGTAATACAGCAACCAATAAGTGGTCTTATTAAAGATGTATTGCCAAGAACGGCGTATATTGGTGTTTTGATGTTTATATTCGGTACGCTCGGTGGTATTTTAGTGGGGATTTATTGTGCTTTAAGACGGGGCACCTGGTTGGATAATACCCTTACTACCATTGCGAATATTGGGATGACGATACCAGTTTTCTGGTTGGGACTCATGTTGATTTATGTTTTTTCTTACAAGCTGGGCTGGTTCCCAATGTTCGGATGGGTTGCTCCATGGGACAACTTTTGGAAAAGCTGCACTTATGTGATATTACCGATCGCATCAGTATCGCTTGGGGGCATCGCTGGTATGGCTCGTCTAACGCGGTCTTGCATGCTTGAGGTAATGGGGAAAGAATATGTTCGCACTGCCTGGGCGAAAGGCTTACGCGAGAGGGTAATTGTAGTCAGACATCAGCTTAAAAACGCGATGATTCCAGTAGTCACTGCTCTCGGCGGCACTTTAGGCATGATTCTGGGCGGTTCGGTATTTATCGAAACAGTATTCAGCATTCCCGGCATGGGTAGATTGATGACCCAGGCGATTTTTGATTATGACTATCAGATAGTCCAGGCAACTACTCTCATATTCGGCGGCATCGTTATCTTTTCCAACTTATTGGTCGATATTGCCTGGGGCTGGCTCGACCCCAGGATTAGATATTCGTAAGGAGGCCAAAATGGCCGGGAAACCGAAAGTTTCAACCCAAAGTGTTGATGCAACAGGGGTAATGGCAGCACCCCCGCGTACTAGTGAGTGGCGTAGATTCTCCAGGATATTTTTCGGGCGAAAATTGTATCTTATAGGGTTTATCATCGTCGTAATAATTATACTAACAGCGATTTTTGCCCCGGTGATAGCTCCTTACGATCCTCTCCACAATGACTTAGAAAATAGACTACAAATGCCTTCTACCGATCATTGGTTGGGTACAGACCAGCTCGGCAGGGATATGCTTAGTCGTATTATTTATGGGACTCAAATATCTCTACTAATTGGTTTTTCCGCAGTCTTTGCTTCAGCTATCATAGGCGCACTCATGGGTTTGGCTGCTGCTCACTACGGCGGTTGGGTGTTCACCGTCATTATGAGGCTCACCGATGTATTAATGGCTTTACCCAGTATAATCCTGATGATGCTTATTGCGGGTATGTTGAAGGGAGGAGGCATCTGGATTGTAGTGTTCGCCCTTGGTTTCGGCGGCATTCCGGGTATGTGCCGTATGATGTGCGGCCAAGCATTAAGTGTAAAAGAGAATGATTACGTAATGGCGGCCCGTGCTGTAGGTATGAGCAACTGGCGTACCATGCTGACGCAGATTTTCCCCAATGCTTTCCCTCCTCTAATAGTGGGACTAACGATGGCCATAGGCGGTGTTGTTCTGGGAGAAGCGGGTTTGAGCTTCCTTGGTATCGGCGTGCAGGCACCCACACCTTCCTGGGGAAACATGATTATGGACGGTCAGCGTTTTATAATGACAAACCCAATGCTTTCCTTAATACCCGGTGTTGCCATTATGTTGCTGGTATTTGGCTTTAACATGGTCGGCGATGGCATCAGGGACGCTATCGACCCGAGATTAAGAGGTGTCCTCTAGAAATTATACTAATATTTAGCAGGTGATTTTATGGTTCTATTGGATGTACAAAATATAAAAACCTATTTTCATACGGAATATGGACTGGTTAAAGCGGCAGATGGCGTCTCTTTCCAGGTTAATCGGGGCGAGATTATCGGATTGGTGGGAGAAAGCGGCTGCGGCAAATCAGTGAGCATACTATCGGTAATGCAGCTTATTACTTCTCCTCCGGGCGAAAAAGCCGGAGGCAAGGTAATTTTTGAAGGGAAAGACCTGCTTCAATATACCGCCAATGGTCCAGAGATGCGCGCCATCCGCGGCAGCAAAATAACTATGATTTTCCAGGAGCCCATGACTTCACTGAACCCTGTATTGACTATTGCGCGCCAGCTAACAGAAACGCTGGAATTACATCTCGATATGGATAAGGGTGCGGCCAGAGAAAGAGCTATCGAGTTATTAAAAATGGTGGGCGTGCCGGATGCCTCCAGACGAATTGATGATTATCCTCACCAGTTTAGCGGCGGGATGCGCCAGAGAGTAATGATTGCCATGGCTTTATCCTGCAACCCTATGATTATTTTTGCCGACGAACCGACCACTGCCGTAGATGTCACCACGCAGGCACAGCTGCTGGAACTAATGAAGGACCTCGTTACGCGTTTAGATACCTCGCTGGTAATCGTGACGCATAACCTGGGCGTGGTTGCCCGCTATGCGGAGAGGATTTACGTTATGTATGCCGGACGAATTATCGAATCCGGACTTTCCGAAGTTATCTTCAATCACCCGCGCCATCCTTATACCGTCGGGCTGCTTAATAGCGTACCCAAGCTGGGTGAAAAGCACGGAGAGAGAAAACTAATACCGATATATGGTATACCGCCTAACTTGATTAATATGCCGCCTACCTGCGCTTTTCTCCCGAGGTGCACCGAAAAAATAGGAAGATGCGCCAAAGAACCGTGGCCGGAGCTGCGGTCTGTTGGCAAGGATCATTACATTTCATGTTATGTTGATATAAAGGGGAAGTAATGGACAAATCACAGAATGAAAAGATTATGCAGGTTAAGAATTTAAAGATGTATTTCCCCATCACCAGAGGATTGCTGCGACGCAAGGTTGCCGATATTAAGGCCGTAGACGATATCAGTTTTGATATTAAAAAACATGAAACACTCGGCCTGGTCGGGGAAAGCGGCTGCGGTAAAACCACGACCGGCCGCTGCATTCTCCGCCTGTATCAGCCCACTTCCGGGAGCATTATCTTTTCCGGTATTGATATTTCGAAAGTGCCGGAACGGAAAATCATCGAACATCGCCGGGATATGGGAGTAATTTTTCAAGACCCATTCGGTTCGCTTAACCCGCGGCAATCTGCCGGCAGTATTGTCGGCGACCCGCTAAAAGTGCACCACATGGCTTACGGTAAAGAACTGAAAAAGAGAGTAATAGAGCTGTTTGAGATTGTGGGGCTTGACCCCAGCATGATGGACCGCGTCCCGCATGAGTTCAGCGGAGGGCAGCGGCAGCGTATTGGCATTGCACGCGCTTTAGCCTGCAGCCCTTCTTTGATTGTTTGCGATGAACCTATCTCCGCTCTCGATGTATCAATCCAGGCCCAGATTATCAACCTGCTTGAAGAATTACAGGAGAAACTGGGATTAACTTATCTCTTCATTGCCCATGACCTGGCCGTAGTCCAGCATATCAGCGATAGGGTAGCGGTAATGTACCTGGGACGTATAATGGAACTTACCGATTCCTCCGAACTGTACGATAATCCCCTCCATCCTTATACCAAGGCTTTGCTTTCTGCCATCCCGATACCCGACCCCGATGCGGAAAAAACTCGTACGCGTATCGTCTTAAAGGGCGAAGTTCCCAGCCCGGTTAATCCTCCGCCCGGTTGCCACTTCCACCCCCGTTGTTCGCTGGCGATAAAGGAATGCAGCCAGGCTAGACCTCCGCTCCGTGATGTCGGCAACGAGCATTATGTGGCCTGCATCCGCGTTTAAACTTAACGATTTTCAGATTGGTTAAAAAAATACGGGTCGCGAATTTCGCGACCCGTATCTTATTTTCCAACCGCTTAAGTTATGCGGTTATTTTTATTGATTATTCCAGCCAGGCGAAAGTATACCATAAGAATTCTGTATATTTCCCGTAAGAACCGCCTTTAACTCTTGGGGCTATAGAGACAAGACTGGGTACGTAATAGAGATAGCTCCACTGGCAGTATTTATCGGTTGATAATCGGGAGATTTGCTGATAAAATGGTATTCTTTTCGCGGCATCAGCTTCTTGAGAGCCCTGCAAGGCTAGGGCGCAGAGTTCTGCGGGCTGATCGCAACTTATCCAAGTGGTGACCTGCCATCCTGTAGTACTAGTAGTCGAAGGAATGGCATTCAGTGGTCCATTCTTCAGGGTGCTGGCCGGGTCAACTTGCACGCCTGGGAATCCGTACATCCAGATATATCCATCCCAGCCTGTACCGCCGCCGCCAATCATTTGTACCAGCTGGAGGTAGCCGATTTTCTGAATGTCCAGCGTGATATTGGCTTCTTCAAGCATACCCTTAATTGCCATGGGGACATCATCAGGGCCGCCTTGCACCATGTACAAAGTGGTTGTGAAACCATTGGGATGACCGGCTGTAGTCATGTAATTCGTAGCTGCAGTAAGACTAAAAGGATAGCCTACGGTAGCAGGATCCATGTATGGATCAAGACAGAACCCTTGGTTGGTGGCTACGCCATAACCGTAAGTCAATGTATTAACTATCTGTTGTTTGTTAATGGCAGACTCAACAGCACGGCGAATATTGATATCTCTGAGGATGGAATCCGGGTTCCCACTGGAGGGTAACAGGCACATGTTAAAGACCATATCCATGCTTTTTAGAATTATAAAACCCTCATCGATAACACCCTGGGCGTCTTGGGTTTGAATGCCTGCGAAGTCAATCGCGCCGGATTTGTATGCCATGAGGGTAACATTCGAGTCGGTAATAACGCTGATGTCGACACCATCAAGGAAAGGACTACCCCTCCAGTAGTTAGGGTTGCGGTCGAAGGTAACTTTTAGATTAGGCTCATATCCTGTCTGGATGAAGGGGCCGGTGCCGACCACATGGGTCTTGTTATATTCAGGAGTATTGTTCGTTAAAGCTGTTGGGCAGTACATCAGGGCGCTCCACCAGCCGGCAAGAGCTTTTGCTGCTACCCAGTCCCACCCGCTTGCGAAGTTTAATTTAACAGTATAGTTGTCAATGATAACGCAATCTCTCCAGCCTTTCATGTTAGGCCACATCTCGCTGGCGATTTCCCTGTCGCAGTTAAACTTCACGGCAGTGGCATTGAAGGGGGTACCATCAGTATATGATATCCCTTGTCGAAGATGCAGGGTCATAGAAGTCTTATCTGCGGCTATCTCGAAACTCTCTGCCAACCATGGCTGAAGGGCGCCGGTATTATCGATGATAAGCAGAGGTTCGACAGCTAGCCAGGTGATTGCGGCGTCACCAGGTCCGGCGGAGCCGGTGGGATCACCAATATCGGCGATGTTGGCTGCAGTAGATAACTGAAGGCGTCCGCCCTCTTTGCCGCCGCCAGGTTTGCTTATCGCACTCTGACTGCAGCCGGAGAGGACGATGCTCAGTATCAAAATCGCTGCCAATAAGATAAATATGATTTTTTTCATGTTTCCCTTTCACTCCTTTAAAGAATTTGAGTATGTATTTTTTTCTCTTCTTTATCCGGACATGCATCACCTCCTCTGACTTAAAGGCTTATTGTTTATAGTGGCAAATGCCACCTCTAATCTCTCCCCTCCCGAAGGGGAAAAATCACTAAATTTTTACACACAATAGCTTATAAAAAATACTGAATTTGGCAGAATGATACAACTATATGGCATACTTGTCAAGTGATTTTATGGGAAGTTGATAAATATGTTCTCAGATAGGGTGTAAATAGGCGAAAAACAGGGGAATCTTTACATTAAAGGTATATCACCATATAATTGAAAGGAAGCTGTAAAATGGCTTGGGGGAGTGGTTGGGGAACTAAAAAGCCAGCGTAGCTCAGTGGTAGAGCAGCGGTTTCGTAAACCGCGGGTCGTAGGTTCAAGTCCTATCGCTGGCTCCAGTTATTTTTAAGTTAAAAACTAGTGATTATTGCTCTTTTTCCAGTAACTCTTCAATTTCACGGCGAGCGCGGGAAACTACATCTTTAATCTTCGCCCACTTTTCTGCGTTAAGATTACATGCCCGACTGCCGACTATACGTCCGAGGGTTTTAAGCTCATGTATCGTTTCATGGAAGTCGCCGATGTTACGCGGTCCCCACCAGTCCTTCATCTGGCATTCGATTTTATCAATCATTTCCTGCTGTTCGTGGAGGAACTTTTTGCCTTCTTCGGTAATGGTATAAACTTTCTTGCCGTCGTGTTCCGAGACGCTGACATAGCCTATATCGTCAAGCATCTGCAGGGTGGGGTAAACGCTGCCGGCGCTGGGAGTATAAAAACCGTGGAAGAGCTCTTCCATGGCTCGTATGATTTCATAGCCATGGCTGGGTTTATCTTTTAATAGGTTCAATATCACATATTTGAGGTCACCTTTTTCAAAGAGGCGTGATTGTCGCTCGAAGTGAAAGAATGGTCGGTGAAACATAGTTTCCTCCTCGCCATATCAGCGATATATCGCCATTATATCAACTTTTGTTATATTATGGCAAGGACTGCCGGAAAATTGATTTGTATTTTAGTGGAAACAAATAATATAATGATGGTAAGTTTAACATCATAACGCGATATAACGGTATATTAGTTTAAGTTATTGTTTTAGTTTATTTTTAGCCACTTTAATCCGACCTGAAAGGATAGACCGATTACACAATCGACTGATTCTACAAACACTCAAAAACCTAAGTCATTCATGAAAACTGGCCTGCCATGGTTTATGATGGCGCACTTCGGCCATCACTTGCTAACGGCTCTACCCGGCCCGCTGCTGCCTTCCATCCGTACCGCCTTCGGCCTGGACAATTTCCAGGCAATGCTGGTCACCACTATCTACGCCTTTTCCAGCGGCGCGGGCAATATTCCCGCCGGCCGCCTGGTTGATAAAATCGGTCCGACAATTCTTCTTGCCGTCGGCACACTCGGTGTAGCGATAGGCGGTCTCATTACGGGTTTATCCAACTCGTATATCATGTTTATAATTTTCTTGGCTATCATGGGTTTCATGACTGCCGGTTATCACCCTGCTTCTACCCCCATGATACTTTCCGCTGTAGAGCCGGAAAAACGCGGTCGTGCCCTTGGTTTACATTTAGTCGGCGGTAATGCCAGCTTCTTCATCGCCCCGCTTATTGCCGGCGGCGTTATGGTGCTGTGGCCTTCGATGGGTTTCCGCGGCCCGTTTATCATATTATCTATTCCCACAGCGATATTCGGCGTTATTTTCCTTATTTATTTGACCAAGCGCGGCGGTCTAACCCACGTTCGTGCCGCAAAACAGAGACTCGCCGAAGAAAAGCCGCCCCAGCCGGGCTATAAACGACGCCTCTGGGCATACCTTATCCAGATGGTTGTCGGCGGCGGCGCCGGTATGTCCGTCCAAGCTTTAATGAGCCTATACATCGTGGACAAACTTGGGGCAACCGATACTTCCGTGACCTGGATAATGTCGGTTTCGTTCCTCCCCGCTATTGTCGGCGGAACCGTAATCGGCGGCTGGATTGCCGACCGCATCGGGTCGGTGAAGGTGATTATCGTTACCGGTATACTTAGCGGGTTATTGATTTTCTGGGTGCGATGGTCTACTTCGGTTAATTTCTGGTTCTTCCTGCTGCTCTTTATCATGGGCGTCAACCAGGCCATCCGTATGCCGGTGACCGAGGTCTTTATCATGGGGCAAACGCCGGCAAAGAACCGCGCCACAATTTACGGTATTTATTACTTTACGATGCAGTATACGGGAGCCATTTTTGCGCCGGTCTACGGTTGGCTAGTACCAAACGTTTTTTCATATGAACAGATATTTTTCTTCTCGGCGATTGCCGTGACGGCGGTTTCGGTGGGTACATCCTTCTTTATCTGGGACGCCAAGAACTAAGATTCGCGTTCTTTAATCAGCTTTTCCCCGTATTCCAGTAAAATCTTTTGTCGTTCCGGTGGGACTTGCTGCGTTTCCAGATAAGCTTTGAGGGCGTCAAATGGCGTTATCTCTTCAACACTTTGGTTGCCTAAACGCAGGCGCGATTCACGCTGCACATCCCGGGCGATGGTGAAGTTCTGGGTATCTTTTAAAGCGTCTTTAATGTCGTTATTCCGCAGCTGCCCCTCTAATGAGGATGGGAGGCTGATATTCAGGCGGACAATAGCATCCTTTACGTTTTCCTGCCGGGTCTTTATCGCGGCGAGAATTGCGGCGGTGGGGTCGGTTTCCTCTTCCTTTATATCGAGCTGAATGGTTAAAAAGCGGCGGGCGTTAACGGGGTGGAACTCGTAAGTGACTTTCCTCTTCCCGTTCTTCTTAGTCGTAATGTCCACTACGTAAAATCCCTTGGCGTCATTCTCCTCCCCGAAGTCAATGCGTTCCAGACTGCCGGCATATACCGCCGGCGGATTTTCGTTAAGCACCTGCTGTTTATGAATATGCCCCAGGGCAATATAGTCAAACGCCGGTAGGGCGACGGAGCTTAACAGGAGGATTGGTTCCTGCCCGATAGACATCATGCTCTCCGAGCCGGCTTTAGCCGTGCCGACCGAGACATGGGCGGCTAGAATAGCAGGAAGGGAAGGGTCGAGTTCCGCTGCTTTATTACTAATGACCTCGGTAATCGCGTCCTGAATCCGCTGGTTAATTTGTTCCACATTCAGGTTTTTCGTATCTTCGCTGGCAAGCAGGGTGCTGCGCCTTAACCAGGGGACGGCGACGATTTGTATCGTGCCGCCGGCGGTAGAGATTTTATATGTCTCCGGTTTGCTGGCGACGTAGACGTTTTTTACCGCCAGTGTATCGAAAATTTCGGTGGCGGTGGCGCGGCCGATAGCATTGGGTAGGTCGTGGTTGCCTGTGAGGAGGAGGACCGGTATACCGGCGGTGGCGAGGCGGTTAATGCGTCGAGCGAATTCGCGCTGCTGGGTCTGTGTAGGCTCGCGGGATTTATACGCGTCGCCGCAAAATAGGACGAGGTCGGCTTTGTTTTTCAGAGCGTAATCAACCAGCTCGTCAAACACAGCGAGAAAATCATTCAGGCGGGTGGATAAGCCGGTGGCGGGGTCAATACGCCCGTAAGTCTCTACGCCCAGGTGCAAATCGGCAAAGTGGATGATTTTCATATCAGTCCTATTTTAACAGATTCAGGACTTCCTGCAATGAGGTAATCCGGGGGCATTGATAATCGTCAATTTTGGGGGCTGACCTGATAGCTTCGGCGACATCTTCTTGAGCCGCGGAGACAAGGACGGGGTGCATGCCCACTCCTGCTGCGCCGGTGAGTTCATTATCGTCACCGTCGCCGACATAAAGGCAGTCCTGAGGTGCAACGCCCAACTGTTCGGTTGCCATAAGGTAAATCTTGGGGTCGGGCTTTTGCAGACCTGCCACGCTGGAAAAAACAGTGACGTCAAAGAACGGGGCAAAGGGTGTATGCGGCCAGATTACCGGCGGCTCGCCCGAGCAGTTGCTGACCAGCCCAATTTTTAGTCCGTCAGCCCTTAAGTGTGAAAGGGTTTCTATCGTGCCAGTCCGCGGTGCCATAGTCAGCGAAATAAAGTCGAACCTTATCCACCTGGCTAAATCAAGCTGTCTTTTAGTGACGGGCACCTTAAGTTCGCCGCAAATGTACTCAAGATTGGCTGTGAGGCTGGGGAAATCGCCGATAACGCGGCGGGAGGCGGTTTCCATCCAGAGTTTGATGAAGTCATTTTTAGGAGCTTTCAAGATGGAAGTCATCTCCGAAAGGGCGCTATAGTACCCCTCCCGGGAATAGCCGTCCACCAGCGTGCCAAAGAGGTCAAAGATTACGGCTTTGTATCTCATTTTCTGATTTATCATAGGAGATTTAAGATTTCTTTTAACGACGCTATCTTAAGCCCTTCCCATGATTCCCGGTCGTGTTCATAATCGCTGTCTTGAGGTACATCTATTTTAACAGCGGTCATACCGAGTTTTATGGCGGTTACTAATTCCTGTCCCATACCATCAGCAACATACAGGCAGTCTTTGGATTCAACCGCAAGTTTCTTTAAGGCTATTTGGAACAATCGGGGGTCGGGTTTCATTATTCCCTCGGCGCTGGACATTACCGGCACATCAATTAAACGCGCTAATTTTGTTTTCGGCCAGAGTTTCGTTGTCTCCATTGAACAATTGCTTAACAGGGCGGTTTTATAGCCGTTAGCTTTGAGATATGACAGCACGTCTAAAGCGCCGGGTTTAATAGCGGCAACTTCCTTTTTATTAAGCCCAAACCTGACGCTGGCTGCTTTATCGATTTTGGCATCAGACGGCTTTACACCGAGCCGCCGGCAAATATTACTGATGCAGGCTTGACGGTCTTGATAAGCCCCGGTCATCCGGACGGCGAAGTTTTTACGCCACTCCGCGGCAAAGTCGTCGGGAGAAACTACCAGTATAGAGGCCATTTTTGAGAGGTTTTCAAAGCTTTTTGATGCCGGGAAATTTTCAACCAAAGTCCCAAAGAGGTCAAAAATGACGGCTTTATATTCCGTTTTCTTACCGCCGGGTTTACGTTCCATCAGATACTGATATTCATTAGTCCCGTTAATCTGGAAGCCGAGACGTTTATAAAGCGCTAACGCGGGATTAATCTTGAGGACGGCTAACGTTGTGGACTTGTTGGTTTTATCCGCTTTAGTAAATATGTCCTTAAGAATATGTGTACCGATGCCTTGGCTCTGATATTTGGGAAGGATATAAAAACGCCCGACGTAAATGTGGTCGTCTTCGTTGTTTATCAATATACAGCCTATCGGCTTATCTTTGTAGAGGATTAAGCTGGGACGTTTTTCTTGCCAGTCTTCTTTATGTCTTTCCCGCTGATGTTGTTCATCCCAGCCCCAGATTTTTTTAACGTATGGCCCCATTGCCGCTTTCTTCAGCTGGAAGAGAAATTCATAATGCGTATCATCGGCGGGGGTGAGTTTTAGCAGAGACAGGTCAATCATTGCCGCCCTGTTTTTTCTCTACTACTTTACCGCCCTCCGGCAGCACCATGATATCTTCCCCGGCAAGTTTGGCGAGCAGGGTATTCTTTAACGCGGCGACGGGCACGCGTATCTGGTTCATGCTGTCGCGCTCCCTGATGGTCGCCATGTTGTCCTCTAAAGACTGGAAGTCTATTGTCACGCAGTAAGGCGTGCCTAATTCGTCCTGGCGCCGATAGCGGCGCCCAATGCTTTGGGTATCGTCGTACTGGGTGGTAAAGCAGGGCCGCAGCGTGTCGTAAACATCTCTAGCGTACTTAGCCAGGTTTTCCTTGCGGCTCAACGGTAAGACCGCCACCTTGATCGGGGCGAGGTCGGGGTGCAGGTGGAAGACAACACGTATCTCATCCTTATCCGGCTCTTCGTCATAGGCATCGCAGAGGAAGGTGAGTATTGCCCGGCCGACTCCCAGAGCAGGCTCGACGACATAAGGTATGTAGTGTTCTTTGGTTTCGTCGTCGAAATATTCCATGGACTTGCCGCTGGCGTTAGCGTGCTGGGTCAGGTCATAAGCGCCCCGGCTAGCAATTCCTTCCAGTTCGCCCCAGCCCCAGGGGAAATTATACTCGATGTCGGCGCCGGCAATGGCATAATGGGCTAAATCTTCTTTCTTCTTGCGGTGCAGTTTCAAATGGTCTTTCTTAACTCCCAGTTTTAAGTACCAGTTAAAGCGCTCATTGACCCAATACTCAAACCACTGGTCTTGAGTCCCCGGTTTAACAAAATACTCGAACTCCATGAGCTGAAACTCGCGGCTGCGGAAAATAAAGTTGCCGGTGGTGATTTCATTGCGGAAAGCCGGGCCCTGCTGCGCTATACCGAAGGGCAGGCGTTTACGGGTGGTGTTGACGACATTCTGGAAGTTGACGAACATGCCCTGCGCTGTTTCCGGCCGCAGATAAACGACAGCGGCATCTTCTTCCACCGGCCCGACGAAGGTTTTAAACATGGTATTAAACATCCGCTCCTCGGTCAATTCACCGCCGCAGGAGGGGCATTTGTTTTCCTTGAGTTCATCGGCTTTCCACCTTAAGTGGCAGTTCTTGCATTCCACCAGCGGGTCTTTAAAATTGGTAATATGCCCGCTGGCTTCCCAGACTTTAGGGTTCATCAGGATGCTTGTGTCCACGCCGACCACGTCGTCGCGCTGTTGGACGATAGTGCGCCACCAAAGTTCCATGACATTGCGCTTCAGCTCGATGCCCATCGGGCCGTAATCCCAGCAGCCGGAAAGCCCCCCGTAAATATCGCTGCTGGGGAAGATAAAGCCGCGTCGCTGACAGAGCGAGACGAGCTTGTCCATCGTTAATTTACTATTTTCTGGCATTGAATCACTCCTGGCTTATTTTGGTTTGTCGCCGACGTGTACGGCCCATGGCACGCATAAAAAGCAATACTAATGCAGCTCCACCTATTATTAAAACGATGAGGGCGAATATCCATATAGAAATCAGCTTTATTTGAGACGTATTGTAAATGAAAAAGCTGACCATTGTAAAGACAATGACCAGCTGGGGCAGCGCCAGCATATTACCCATAATCGGCAGAATATCCTGGAGCGGCGATGCCTCGGTAGGGAAGTGGCGTGAGGCCAGACTCACCAGCCTGACGACAATAAAGGCGATAACTGTAAAAATCAACTGGGCGATTATCATCCAGACAATTAAGCTGCCGGGTGAAATCCATCTATCCGGTGTATCGCCGTTAAAGTGATAGGCAACTTCCGATGATAGAAATGGATAGAAGCAGGCGGCCAGGATAACCGTAAGAAGGAAAAGCGCCACCGGCAGGATAACATGAGACCAGTGGAAGCGTGTTGTATTTTCCGATGTTGCGGGATTAATAACGACCACCTGCCTTACAAATAGTTATAGTAAAGATTAACAGCTTTCGGGCAGGGGTGTCAAAGGTGTCTTTGTCTTACGAGGCGCAGGTAGAGCAGTTACCGGAGCTGCAGCTGGAACAACCGCTGCTGGTGCCGGAAACCCTTGTTGGGATGCCGCTGACGCTGGTGGTGAATGCGGCAAAGGTGGACATCTTACGCTGGGAGGGCTTATGGCATTTAGGGCATTCGGCGTCCTTGCCGGACTGGCTTAAAGGGCGCATCTGCTCGAATTTTGTATTGCAGTGAGAACAAACATATTCATAGATAGGCATAACTAATCTCCTGGTAATAGTGTAACGTGTTTCCCGGTTACGGTCAAGATTCAAAGGATATATAATGGAATCAGGGAGAGAGGTGTTCATGTTACAAAAACTTGACATAAAGACACGTTCACAGGTTGAATTTCAGGAGATTACCACCAAAGTCAGGGAAGTGGTACGCGATAGCGGTGTTAAAAGCGGTATTTGCGTGGTTTATGTGCCGCATACCACCGCCGGGGTGATGATAAATGAACATGCCGACCCCGATGTGGTGGATGACATCATAGCGCAGCTGGAAGAAATGGCGCCGCAGCGGGGGAATTATAAACACGGGGAGGGGAATGCTGCGGCGCACATTAAGGCTGCTTTAATCGGCAGCTCGGTCACTATGATAATCCAGTACGGCGAACTGGTGCTGGGAACATGGCAGGGCATTTTCTTCGGCGAATTCGACGGACCGAGAAACCGGCAGGTGCTGGTGAAAATTATCGCTGATAACTCATAGCGGGAGTTTTCTTGGTTTTTAAGAAAAACAGGAATCCCAAACTCGCTGCCGCCAGACATGCCCAGAAGATGAAAGGCATACCGTCACCATAGCGGGCCAGGCTGTTTCCCAGCGGCGGCGCAATAAAAGCGCCAATCATAGAGATGGTGTTGGATAGTCCGATAGCCGTGCCGCCGTAAGTAGCGCCGATTTCTGGAATCTCAAATAGCATTACGTTAAAGAGCGAGCTGGCGGCGGACCTGAAGAATCCGCTGACGGCGATTAGTATCCATATCCACGTCGCGTTGACGAAAGGCATTAGTGCCAGAAAAACAACGACCGAGGCGATACTAACTACCAGCACGCCCTTGCGCGTCTTGAGTTTATCCGAGAGTAACACCATGGGAATGGAGCCGAGCATCATCGTCATGCTTAAAACCGTAATCGTGCTGTCGGCGCTGGTGGCGTCCCAGCCGATATTGCGTAAATAGAGCGGCAAATAACCTATATATCCCATCGTGGCTCCCCAGAGCATTAACGTAATCAGTCCGATTATCCACACCTCTTTAATACGGATGACGTGAGATAGAGACTGTCGGAAGGGTACTTTGGTGGTAAGCTGGTATGGATTTTCTGTTTTATCGGGTTCGCGGCCGGTAAAAAGCCAGAGTATGCCTAATGCGAAGGCAGGTATGCCAAAAAGGAACATCACATTGCGCCAGCCGCCGAGGGCCGGTGAAAAAACAGTAGCGCTGAATTGCGTGGCGACCATCGAGCCGATGGCCCAGGCGACGTTAAGCAGGGCATTAGCCAGCCCTAACTTGTTGCCGGAAAACCATTCCGCGGTAACCTTGGGCACCACGCTCGGGGTAGCGGCGGCCATCAGCCCGAAAAGGAACATGGTTAGCGCCAGCGTGATAAAGCTGGATGAAAATCCTCGCAGCGCGCCGAAGACGC
>Ga0184636_1000026_pt1 | contig 34091 bp, 33 predicted proteins | sample PLM3_60_b2_FD_133164 | JGI IMG/M metagenome (GOLD analysis project Ga0184636, IMG submission 133164) | Groundwater sediment microbial communities from an aquifer in East River, Colorado, USA - PLM4_90_b2 | ecosystem: Environmental > Terrestrial > Soil > Riparian zone | place: USA: East River... | reverse complement strand
TATCGCTTAAAACGTTTACAAAATAATATCGGTCATCGTCTCTGGACCTCAGTAATCGAGCCCCGGATGCTTGCAAAGCAATTGAAGACCTGCGAAGTGGCGGTGGGTGCATTGGGATCCGAAACAGGAAGAACTCCGCTTGTGGTTACAGAAGAAATGGTGAGCAACATGCGTCCGGGTTCAGTAATCATCGATGTAAGTATCGATCGGGGCGGTTGTTTTGAAACTTCAGAGATCACCAGTCACGAACATCCCATCTTTTTAAAATATGGAGTAATACATTATTGTGTGCCAAATATCCCCTCTGGTTTTGCAAGAACCGCATCGCAGGCTATCAGCAATGTGCTGATGCCGTTATTGCTGGAGGCAGGTGATGAAGGCGGTTTTGAAAACCTGCTCTGGCATAAAGTTCATTTGCGCAGCGGCATTTATCTTTTCAAAGGAGCACTTACTAATTTCTATCTCAGTGAAAGATTTGATCTGAAATATACCGATCTGAATTTATTGATTGCAAGCCAGCGCTAGCAAGGATCGCCAGAGTACAATACCTTTCTGAAAATGCATTCCTGTTCTAAATTTCATTAATTGTCGATTCCCATTTTTCATGTCCATCGGACCAGATTGACATGATGTTTTTTGAAAAAAGAGATAATCTTTTTTCTTCGTCAGGCTCTGCATACATGTCAGCATGTTGTGTGTATAAAAATTTTTCTTTGGCAAGTTTTTGCGAAGTTGTTCTGGAGTCCGCCCAGATTTTTTGTGATTTCGTGACACTCAGGAAGGTTGTGAATAAAGCAGCTAACGCTCCCAATATCGGGATAACAACTCCTGGAATTATTGATCCATAAAATAATTCCATGGACGAAACGATCGTAATCAATGTGGCAAGAATAATACTGGTGTATTTATAAAACTGAAAATTTGATTTTCCTTTTTTTGATTTCCTGGTAAAATGATTGATCAATCGTAAGCATTCTTCAAATGCTTTCTGTTGCCGGATATCAAAGGTCTCCTGGGCCATGATATTTATTTTATAGAATAAAGAAACCAAAGAAAATTAAAATATTCTTTGCCCTTTCAGGAAGGAACCCTGAAAATAAAATACCGTAATGTTTGTTTTTAATTAAACGTTTGTTTAACTTTGTGCCCTTTTCTATAAAATGGCAGAAATGGAATACAGCGAAAAACAGGTGCAGATCATGGAAGCAGCGGAAAAACTTTTTTCTGAAAACGGTTTTGATGGTACATCTGTTCGTGACATTTCCGAAGAAGCGGGCGTAAACCTTGCGATGATCTCCTACTATTTTGGTTCAAAGGAAAAATTAATGGAGACCTTATTTAAGTACCGGGGTGAATTTATTAAGATGCAACTGGAAAGTATGTTGCAGAATAAGGAACTCACCTCGCTGCAAAAAGTTTATTTTCTTATCGATAACTACATCGAAAGGATAATGAAGCAGCAATGTTTTCATAAAATTATGGCCAGGGAGCAAATGGTTAATCTCGGTGGGCCTACTTCCAAACTGATCCACCAATTAAAAAAAACCAACCAGGAATTAGTAAAACAGCTGATACAGGAAGGGCAAAAGAAAGGGGAGTTCAGAAAAAATGTTGATGTTCCGTTGATGATGGCCACCATGGTCGGCACCACAAATCATCTTATCACTACGCAGCATTATTACCGCGAAATAAACAGTCTTCAATCTTTACCGGAAGAAGAATTTCAAAAACACCTGAAGAAAAAATTGAGCAATCATTTAAAATTTCTTTTTAAAGCCATATTGACTTATGAATCGTAATCAGAAAGGCATTGTATTATTTTGTTTATCCCTGTTTATCCTGTTTAGTCAATTTTTATTTGCACAGGAAAAAAAGGCTATCACATTGAATGAAGCAATAGACCTGAGTCTAAAAAACAGCAAGGAATTAAAAAACAACCAGGCAAAAATTGAAGAAGCGACAGCGGCATTAAAAGAAGCAATTCAAAAGAAATTGCCGGATGCAAAAGTTTCCGGATCATACCTGTGGCTCAGCAATCCTGCTATTGATCTGAAAACAAAAACTAATAGCGGAAGCGGTGGTAATCAGAACGGAACTCCAAAAGTTTCGCAGGCCGTATATGGTATAATAAATGTTTCACTACCGATCTATACCGGCGGACGAATCAGTTACGGCATTGAAGCCTCCGGGTATTTGGAAAAAGCGGCAAAGCTGGATGCAGAGAATGACCGTCAGGAAGTGATTCAGAACACCATCGAAGCGTATATCAATTTATATAAGGCCAAAGCTTCAGTGAATCTGGTTGAGGAAAATCTTGCAACTGCCAACCAGCGGGTAACTGATCTTACCGGCTGGGAAAAAAATGGATTGCTTCCCCGGAATGATCTGTTGAAAGCGCAATTGCAATCTTCTAATATCGAACTCTCATTACTGGATGCAGAAAATAACTGGCAACTGGCGAATATAACCATGGACTTATTACTGGGTCTTCCCGAAAAAACCGAATTGATTCCGGACTCAACGATCATTGATGCGCTCATTAATGTAAAAACACTTGATGAATATGTGCAGGCTGCTTATTCCAACAGGAAGGATGCTGCCGCATTAAACTTCAGAAAAAAAGCTGCTGAAACAGGAGTGAAAGCAACCAGGAGTGAATATTATCCCAACCTTGCATTAACAGGAGGCTATATTGCCGCTGACATTCCAAAACTAATTACCGTTACAAATGCTGTAAATATTGGCGTAGGTGTTTCATACAATATTGGCTCACTCTGGAAAACAAAAGCAAAAGTTCAGCAGGCAGAAGCAAGAGCAAAACAACAATCAATTTCGAAATCAATTCTTGACGATAACATTCGTCTGCAGGTAAGTCAAAGCTACCTGAACTGGCTAAGCAGCCAGAAAAAAATACAGGTGTATGCAAAAGCGGTAGATCAATCAGCGGAAAATTACAGGATCGTAAAGAATAAATTTAATAACAGCCTTGCTACAACAACGGAATTGCTGGATGCAGACCTGGCACAGTTGCAGGCAAAAATGAATTATGTTTTTGCAAAAGCGGATGCAGTGGTGGCATATAACAAGCTGTTACAGGCTTCAGGACTTGAAGAACAAAACGAAAAAAAATAAACTAACCAGGGATAAATTATTTATTATGGCAATCAACGAAACTCAACAGGAAGTAAAAACAACAAAAAAAAGAAACCCTGTGTTCCTTATCATACTCGCCATACTGGTTATTGGCGGCAGTTGGTTTGGGATTTCCAAGTACAGGCATAGTCTGCATCATGAAGAAACAGATGATGCACAGGTAAGTGCAGACATCAATCCCGTAATTCCAAGAGTGGCCGGTTATGTAGCCGATATTCGGGTAAACGATAACCAGCAGGTAAGAAAAGGAGATACGCTGCTTCTCCTGGATGATCGTGATTATAAAATAAAGCTGGAACAGGCGGAAGCGGCATTAATAACGGCACGAACTAATTTGAGCAGTGCAAAAGCAACAACCAGTGCTGCAAAAGCAAATATTGCCACTTCACAGGCTTCAGTCGGAACCATTGATGCGCAAATAGATGCGGCTAAAGTAAATGTTTGGCGAACACAGCAGGATTATGAGCGATATTCTAATCTTATAAAAGATCATTCCATTACGCAACAGCAGTATGAACAGGCCCTGGCAGCAAAACAAACTGCAGAAAAGCAGTTGTCTGTTTTACAGGAACAAAAAAAACAAGCCTCACAGCAAACCAATGCAGTCGCTGTGCAAAGCAACGCCACTGCGCAACAGATCGGTATTGCAGATGCAACTATTAAGCAGCGGCAGGTAGATGTAGACGCAGCGAAATTGAATCTTTCTTATACAGCGATCACGGCGCCACAGGATGGATTAGTTTCAAAAATAAATGTTCAACCGGGACAGTTTGTACAGGCAGGCCAGGCATTATTCAGCATTGTTCATAGTGGTAATGTTTGGGTAATCGCCAATTTTAAAGAAACACAATTGAATAAAATGAGAACAGGTCAGAAAGTAATTGTAAGAGCAGATGCTTTTCGAAAACATAATTTCCAGGCAACCGTTTCATCTTTTTCTCCTGCCACCGGTTCTACATTTGCCTTGCTTCCACCTGACAATGCCAGCGGCAATTTTGTAAAAGTCGTTCAGCGATTACCTGTGAAAATAGAATTTATTGATTCGTCAGATGAGCTTGTTAAAAAATTGCGACCGGGTATGAATGTATTTGTAGATGTGCATTTGGATTAAGCCCCTGTCCCCCCGCCTTAGGCGGGGGAACTTAGGTGGAACATACTTTTTTATTTGATAGATTAAAGAGTATAGTTAGTCAACAATATTATGAACTAAAACATTCTAAAGACTTGTTCTTGGCTTTAATGAATGTTGTAAAGCCCCTTTAGGGGTTGGGGTATGGAACAAATCTCATTAGTAGAATATGGTTCACGCAGGGTGATTATCACAATAACGGCGATCATTTGTGCATTGCTGGAAATTGTTGACACAACCATTGTGAATGTTGCGTTGACGGATATGAAAGGTAATCTTGGTGCAACCACCAGTGAGATAGGATGGGTTGTGACTGCCTACGCTATTGGAAATGTAATTATCATTCCGATGACCAGCTGGCTTGCACAGCAATTCGGCCGCCGTAATTATTTTGCCGCTTCCATTATCATATTTACAGTCTTTTCATTTTTATGTGGCAATGCAACGAGTATAGAGGAGTTGATCATATTCCGGTTTTTGCAGGGTATTGGTGGCGGCGCCCTGCTGGTGACTTCTCAAACTATCATCACTGAAAGCTACCCTGTTGAAAAACGAGGCATGGCACAGGCCATTTATGGATTGGGTGTAATTATCGGTCCTACACTTGGACCACCCCTGGGAGGATATATCACTGACCATTTCTCATGGCCATATATTTTTTATATCAATATCCCTCTGGGTGTTATTGCTGCCCTGCTCACTTTGCAATTTGTTAAAAGCCCGAAATATTCGGAAAAAAGTTTGATGGCAGATATTGACTGGGCAGGAATTGGTTTACTTGCTGTTTTTGTCGGCTCATTACAATATATTTTAGAAAAAGGCCAGGATGATGATTGGTTCAACAGCAGTACAATTATCTTTCTTACCGTAACAAGTGTTCTTGGTGCTTTCTTTTTTATCTGGCGGGAAACAGTATTTCGCAATCCTGTTGTTCAATTAAAGGTTTTAAGAAACGGGAATCTCAGAGTGGGTACGATCATGTCATTTATACTCGGCTTTGGTTTGTATGGCTCGACATTTATCATACCATTATATACACAAGCAACACTGGGATGGACAGCTACCCAGGCCGGAACGCTGTTTGTACCCGCTGCGCTGACAACTGCATTTATGATGCCTCTCATTGGCAAATTGCTGCAAAAAGGTGTCAGACAGCAATACCTTGTTGCTATTGGCATGCTCTTGTTTTTCTTTTTCTGTTTTTGGGGATATAAGATCTTAACGCCCGATACAGGCAAGGATGCTTTCTTTTGGATGCTTATCCTGAGAGGTCTTGCCATGGGCATGTTATTTATTCCCATCACCACTTTATCATTGAGCACATTAAAAGGAAGACAGATCGGTGAAGGAGCCGCGTTTACCGGCATGATGCGGCAACTCGGAGGTTCATTTGGGATTGCAGTCATCACTACGTTCATGGCGAAAAGAAATGTAATTCACCAGGCCGATCTTATCAATAAACTGGATATAACAAACCCTGCCATACAAAATAAGGTCGCTTCGCTTCAACAGGGTTTTATCGCCGGAGGCATGGCTCCCAATACTGCTCTGCAGAGTGCCTATAAAATGCTTCAGTATTCGGTAGCCAAACAGGCTTCTGTTTTATCCTACATGGAAGTTTTTTTATACATCGGTATCATGTTCCTGATCTGCATTCCGTTTGTGTTGCTGGTAAAAGGAAACAGGAATAAAAAAGTAGATATGGGGGAGGCGATGCATTAAAAATGAATAATCTCTTATAAAACTAATTACATTTGTAATTGTTACGTAATCATGAGTGACTATCCCCATTTAGTAAATGCTCCAATAATAGAGGCATTGATTGATATTCAAGTCCAAATACCTACAAGTAAAACCATAGATATTTTGCAGGCTATTCATGAAAAGGTCAAGTTAAATTTCCCTAATACTAAAAAAAGATTTCGTTTTTCAGGAAGCTTAGAAATTGAACCAGAGAAGACCAAAGCTGGTATATACAAGAATAAAATAGATGGTTTTATGTTTCTTTCCGAAAATGAGAATAAAATTTTTCAATCTCGCTTAGATGGTTTTACTTTTAATAAACAGAAACCTTATGAAAATTGGGAGGCCTTACGAGATGAGGCTAAAAATCTTTGGAAAATTTATAAAGAAGTCGCAGAACCTATAGCTATTAAAAGAATAGCACTTAGATATATTAACAAAATCCCACTAAAACTACCTTTTGAACCTTCAACCTACTTTAAAACATTACCATTCCTTTCTCAAGAACTTAAATATGATACGCATAATTTATTCTCTCAAATTACCATCTTTAACAATAAAATCAATGCTTCGGCTAACATAACTGAAGCAATCGAAAAGGGCGAACAGGATGTAGTGCAATTTATATTTGATATTGATGTTTTTAGATTAGGTGAATTTACGGAAGATCAAATTTGGGAATACTTTGAGCAATTGAGAGACTTTAAAAATGAAATATTTTTTAAAAGTATGACTGAAACTACTTTAAAATTACTTTCCTAATATGGAAAATTTAACTACAAAAAGAGAGTCAAATATTATTTTGAGCTTTTCCCAACTTAATTTAGAAAAGATGCCATCTTATGTTACCTCGTCTATATCGGATATAGAGGTGCGTAATCCGTTGCAAGATGTTTATGAAATAAGAGACTCAATTGTAGTAGGGCTAATGACTGGTATTGTAATGGCATATCGTGAAAATAATTTTGCAATAAGATTTAAAGAGCTTGCTTCACAAATCGAAGAGGATTGTATATTACTATCCTCACCTTCACAAATTGCATTGCATCCGGCATATCAGAAAATTATTGGAATGGGTGAAAAAATAATTCCATTATTAATTGAAAAACTTAATAGTACACCAACAATCTGGTTTTGGGCACTAGAATCAATAACAGGAATAAATCCGGTTCCCAAAGTTCATAGAGGCGATGTCTCCCTAATGATAGAAGATTGGCAAAATTGGTTTAATGAAAGTAAATATGGCAAAACAAAGGGATTCATTTATTGAAAGCATATTTCCTAACATTGGTACTGATTATACTATAATAAGCCCAATTACACCCAATTACAATTGTATAGCATTTGCAGCTGATGATTATAGTAAATATTGGTGGCCCCAAAGATTTTATTGGCCAGATGGCATCCCAGCAAATGAAGATTTAGAATCATTTATTGAATGTTATAAATTATTGGGATATAAAGAGTGTTTTATGGACAGTAATTTTGAAGAAGGGTATGAAAAAGTAGCGATTTATTGCACACCTTCTGGAAGACCAACACATGCAGCAAAACAAATAACAAATGAAATATGGAAAAGTAAATTGGGCCCATATTATGATATCGAGCACAAACTTGAAGGTTTAAATGGATGGATTAACGATCAAAGCTATGGATACGTTGCTTGCATTTTAAAGAGAAAACAATAACCTCCTCAATCAAACACCTCGACGTTTTGATGATTTACTACTTATAATTACTGATATTTATTTTCTCCTTGCAAAACCTGTATTCCACCTCATCATTACTGCTTACAATTACCAAACGGTTCCTGCAGTATTCCTCAATTAAACGATGATACAGATCGATACCCGCCAGGTCGAGATTAGTACAAGGCTCATCCAGTAACAAAATAGAAGTATCAGAAAATATAGCCTGTGCCAGTTTAACCCGTTGTTTCATCCCTGAGGAATAAAAACGGATTTGCTTATTCACTGCTTTCTCCAATCCAAGAATGGAAATGATCATATCAATATTCACTGAAGAAAGAAAGGGTTTGAAATGATGATGGAACCCTAAAAATTCTTTCAGGGTCATTTCTTCAATTACTTCCAGGTAAGGAGCACAAATGGAAACGTTGTTATAAATCTCTTCAACTGAATATTGAACATTGTCTGTTGAGTATTGAATAGTTCCTTCACTTGCCTGCATAGCCCCGCTAAAAACCTGCAGCAAGGTACTTTTCCCCGAGCCATTCGGCCCGATGATCGCATACGAATTGGCTTCTTCAAATGTGTAAGTGAGATGGCGAAAGATCCAGTCGCGGTTGAAACGTTTGCCGGCATCAGTCAACGATACCTTCATCGCCGTTGGTTTTTGAAAAGCGTTTGATAATGCCACGTTGCGAACTGCGGATAAACTGAACGATCTCATCCCGTTCGTCAGTGGCGGCAAATTCTTCTTCCAGGTATTCCACAGCTTGTGAAATATTCAACCCTTTTCCATAGATCACCCTGTAGATCTCAAGAATATGATTGATCTTTTCAACGGTAAATCCTCTGCGTTTCATTCCAATGGAATTCACCCCTGCATACGATAAAGGATGGCGGGCCGCTTTTATATAGGGAGGAACATCTTTTCCAACCAGCGATCCGCCGCTTAACATGGAATGCTGACCGATATTTACAAACTGGTGGATGGCACACATACCGCCCAGTATCGCCCAATCCCCGATGGTAACATGTCCTGCTATCTGGGTATTATTGCTCATGATACAATTATCTCCTACAATGCAATCATGTGCAAGATGGCAGTAAGCCATCAGCAGGCAATTTTTTCCAACAACTGTTTTTTCTTTTTCTTTAGTGCCGCGGTTAACTGTTACAAATTCACGGATGGTTGTGTTATCTCCAATGATAACAATAGAATATTCGCCCTGGTATTTAAGGTCTTGCGGAATGGCCGCAATAACGGAGCCCGGAAAAATGCGGCAGTTTTTTCCAATGCGGGCACCTTCCATGATCGTTACATTCGATCCGATCCACGTACCCTCACCGATCTCTACATCCTGGTGAATAACAGTAAAGGGGTCAATTTTTACATTGGTAGCCAGTCTTGCATTAGGATGAATATAGGTATGTGGATGAATCATGCAGGTTGTTTACAAAAAAGTCACGTTTACGATACGTGACGTGCAAAAATAGGCGGAAATAGCTAATTGCTGACAGGTTTTTTTATTGTGTTATTAACTGTTGAAATTCTATTAAACTTTAGTTGCGGAGCTCCATTCATCTCTCTTTTTCTGTTGAGCAATAAGGAATTAACAGATTTAATTGAGCGAAATCACAAAAACCGATGTTCACATCTGATTATTGTCATGACGATTTCGATGTTGCGACGTAAATTTGCATCTTAATGCACCAACCACCCGACATATTAGCCCTCGCCTACAAGCAGGCGCCGATGCAGGATCAAATGCATTTGCTGCATGAAAAAGAGCGACAGATTCCCGGTTCCGTTCAATATATTATTAAAAGATATCATCGTAATACCCAATGGAATATTGAAGACACGGGAATGATGGTCTATCATTACGAGAGGAACAAGAGCAAAGAAAGTTATTTCGAATTAAAATTTTGTGTTACGGGGAATGTGTATTGTCGCCAGAAAGACACGGAATGCGATATGTGTAAATTCAACGCTTCTAAAACCTGCGTGGAAAGAGTGGAAAGCCTCGATGTGCTGAGTTTCAGATTTTCTCCTGTCCATCTTTCCCAATTTATCAAGCCAAGAAAAACAGGCGATACTCTCACTGATGATATTCTGAATTTTAAACATGCTTCTTCATTTACTAAGATCCTGCCCCTGTGCGGTAAAACAAGAATGGTGATCGAAGCTTTATTGAATCACACGTATACAGATAGTCTTGAAAATATTTATATCAATGCGCAAACCCAGATGCTTTTGTTGTACAGTCTCGATTGCATGGTCGGGGAGAAAGAACTTGATGTGATAAACTGTAAGTTCCTGGCTAATGAAGCTGACAGGGAAAAGATATCAAAGGCAAGAGGAATTCTTATTGAACATATCGGGGAACCTATCACAATTAAAGAACTCAGCCGCAAAGTTGCCATTAACGAATGCTATCTGAAAAAAGGCTTTAAAGAAATGTTTGGCACTACCATCTTCGATTTTTATCAAAGCCAGAGAATGGAACATGCCCGCTATTTACTTTATGAAAAAGGATTGAGTGTAACAGAAGTTTCTGTCATGCTGGGTTATTCCTCTATTTCACACTTCTCCACTGCTTTTAAAAAGCATACCGGGCTAAAGCCCTGCGAGCTGTTGCTGCGTTAAAGCCCCTCTAAATCTCTCCGCCTTAGGCGGAAGACTTAGCCAACAACGAAATCTGAAATTTCGGAAATCGAATAAGTCGTTTCTACTTTTTTATTTTGCTGAACAGGCAGAAATATTAGCCTGCTCATAATTGGAAAGCTCTTCAACAATCAGAGCTGTGTGTTGGCACTCCTTCCCTTTGGGAAGGCCGGGATGGGCTTCAAAAAGTTTTTTTCAATTCAGGATTGGTGATGATGATATAATCGCCCAGGTTGCTGAAATTTTCCCAATCAGGATTATTGAAGGAAGCATCGCTGAAACAGCTGATGTTAAGGATTTTAAGTTTTGATTTTCTTTTTTGCAACTGGGCCAGTGTTCCTAATTTTTCATCACAATGAAAACGGCCACAGAGATGAAAAATCTTTTGATCTTTATTTTCTTTCCAATAATTGTAGATGCTGTAACTCATTCCAGCATCCCAGAGATTCTGACTTTGAAACAAATTAGGACTTCCAGAAGCTGGTCCTCCATTGCCGCTGCTCATCAGGGACGTAAATTTTTCATAGTACCTGCCCGTTGCTGTATCATAGGGTAGAGGTGGCAGAAATTTTTTTGATTCTTCAGGCAGGCCTTCAACCGCCTTCATTCCTTTTCTTGTTACAAGATTTACATATCTCCTGGGTGCGTTGGCCGCAATAACAGGAATATTATTTTGTTTGGCAAACTCCACCAGGGGGCGGTAATCTTTATAATTACTCCATGCACGGGCATCTTTTGAAAAACGATCTTCGGTTATGAAACCCTCCAGGTATTCATTTACCACAAACTGCTCATCCGTTTCAAACATTTCCATGCTTAGCGCAAGGTTATTGCCATATGCTTTGTAAAGTGTCTTAAAAATGGTGTCTTCAAGATAATGACCCGCGCTGTCGTTATGATCTTCACCAAAGAACAAAACATTTGCATTGGCGCAGTCAGCAATTATTTTATCAATTGTAATGACTTGTTTTGTTTTTGTATCATAAATTTTAAACTGTGCATCCATGCCTGTTTGAGAAAATGAGAAACGATAGAATAACAGGAAGAACAGCAATAGCCGGTATTTCATATCCGTATATTTCCGGCAAATATCGTTGAGAAAATGATGACCCCGGCCTGGGTTATTTAATTATTTATTTCCTTTAGGGATTCTTCAGCTGCCTTGACAGTAAGATCAATATCTTCGTTGGTCAGTGCATTGCATACAAACCAACTTTCAAAAGCCGATGGAGGTAAATACACTCCACGTTTCAGCATGGCATGAAAAAATTTATTGAAGAATTGATTGTTTGAAGAAGCTGCCGTTGCAAAATCAATCACAGGCTTATCACTGAAATGAACACTGATCATAGAGCCAACCTGGTTAATGACATAGGGTGTGTTGCCTGATCTTAATACTTTATCCAAACCCTCATGTAAGTAATTTGTTTTTTCTTCCAGCTCAGAGTAAATGGAAGAATTTTCTTTCAACGTTTTCAGTAAAATATAACCGGCAATCATTGCAATGGGGTTTCCACTCAACGTGCCTGCCTGGTATACATTGCCAAGAGGTGCAATATGCTCCATGATCTCTTTCTTACCTCCAAATGCGCCAACGGGCATCCCTCCGCCGATTACTTTTCCATAAGTTGCCAGATCGGCATTGATCTTTAATCGTTCCTGTGCTCCACCCTGTGCCAAACGAAAACCCGTCATCACTTCATCCAGGATAAAAACGATTTTTTCTTTATCGCAGATCTTTCTTAGTCCTTCTAAATAACCGGGTAACGGGGGAATACAACCCATGTTACCGGCAACAGGTTCTATAATAATGGCTGCAATTTCATTTTTGTTTTCAATGATTAATTTTTCTACTGCAGAAAGATCGTTATAAGGAGCAGTGAGTGTATCATTCGAAACACCTGCTGTTACTCCTGGCACGGTTTGAATATTAAAAGTTGCCACGCCGCTTCCGGCTTTTACTAAAAAAGGATCTGCATGGCCATGATAACAACCTTCCAATTTGATAAATTTATTTCTTCCTGTGTATCCTCTTGCTAACCGCAGAGCACTCATACAGGCTTCGGTGCCACTGCTCACCATTCTTACCAGGTCAACATTTGGCGCCATGCTTTTAATAAGCTCAGCCATTTCAATTTCTAATTCTGTCGGCGCCCCAAATGAAGTTGAATCCAAAACTTTTTCCTGTATCGCTTTCAGCAATGGCTCAAATGCATGGCCCAGGATCATGGGTCCCCATGAATTAATGTAATCGATGTAGCGATTACCATCTTCATCGTAGAGATAAGCACCTTTTGCTTTTTTGATAAAGAGAGGAGTACCGCCAACACTTTTGAATGCTCTTACCGGGGAGTTTACTCCACCGGGGATTGATTGTTGTGCTCTGATAAATAATTCTTTGCTCTTAGAAATATTCATTTTATAATTTATTTGAACCACAAAGACACAAAGGCGCAAAGTTGCACTAAGTCTTTGTGATTCTTCGTGTCTTTGTGCCTTCGTGGTTCAATATGTTAACTAATTAGCCTGACCGCATCTTTTGCAAAATAAGTAGCGATCAGATCAGCGCCTGCTCTTTTCATAGATGTCAATGTTTCAATAATGGCTTTATTCTCATCGATCCATCCCATTTTTGCAGCTGCCTTTATCATGGCATATTCACCGCTGATATTATAACAACTGACCGGTACATTCACTGCATTCTTTACTTCACGGATAACATCCAGGTAAGACAAGGCTGGTTTCACCATTACAATATCAGCACCTTCCTCTACATCCATTAAAACTTCCTTCACTGCTTCTATCCTGTTTGAATAATCCATTTGATATGTTTTTTTATCACCGAAGCCGGGAGCAGAATCCAATGCATCTCTGAATGGCCCGTAAAAACAAGAAGCATATTTTGCACTGTAAGCCATGATACCGACTTTCGTAAAACCATTTTTTTCCAATCCTTCGCGGATCGCGCCAATACGCCCATCCATCATATCGCTGGGAGCAACCATATCCACGCCTGCCCGGGCATGAGAAATACTCATTTGAACCAGGGCTTCAACTGTAGGATCATTTACAATTTCTCCATTCTCTACAATTCCATCATGGCCAAATGATGAATAAGGATCCAACGCCACATCCGTCATCACATACATTTCAGGGACCGCATCTTTAATGCTTTTAATACTCCTTTGCATCAGGCCATTTTTGTTCCAGGCTTCTTTGCCTGTATTATCTTTCAAATCATCCTTGCATTTTATAAAAAGTAAAACGCTTTTAATGCCCATATTCCAAAGTTCTTTTACCTCCCTTACAGTCAGGTCCAGGCTTCTTCTGTAGTAACCCGGCATAGAGGCGATCTCTGTCTGTATATTTTCTCCTTCATCAATAAAAAGGGGAACTATAAAATCATTCGGTGTTAAATTGGTTTCAGCAATCAAGCTTCTGATTGTCGATGACTGACGTAATATTCTGTTTCTTCTTTGTAAGTACATATCATTTTATTTTTAGCCACTAAGACACAAAGGCTCAAAGAATCACTAAGGCTTAGTGCAACTTCGTGTCTTAGCGTCTTTGTGGCTTAATATTAAACCCATTCACGAGGATACAAACAAACCTGCAACAATTTGTCTTCCTCGCTTCCTGGTTTGGGTTGGTAATTATATTCAAACCTGACAGTCGGCGGAAGACTCATTAAAATGCTTTCAATTCTTCCACTGGTTTTTAATCCAAATAAGGTTCCCCTGTCATGTATTAAATTAAACTCTACATACCTGCCCCTTCTTATTTCCTGCCAGTGCTTATTTTCTTCTGTATATACTGTATTCTTTCTTTTTTCAACAATGGGTAAATAAGCCGGAAGAAACGCTTCCCCGCATGTTTTGCCAAACTTCATCCAGAAATCCAGGTCATGGATCTCGCCGGGACGCTGGTGCTCATAAAAAATACCACCAATGCCTCTCCGCTCATTATCACGATGCTGGTTTACAAAATAATTATCACAGATCGCCTTGAATCCGGGATAAAACAGGGGATCAAACCGATCGCACACATCTTTATAGGTTTGATGAAAATGTTTAGCATCGTCCTCAAATAAATAATAGGGAGTCAGGTCTGTTCCTCCGCCAAACCATCTGTCAACCAGCCTATCTTCCTCGTTGTATAATTCAAACATCCGGTAATTACAATGGACCGTGGGTACAAATGGATTCAGCGGATGAATAACCAAACTCAATCCTGCAGCAAACCATTTAGCAGGCTCCTTCCCGGCATCGCCCGCCAGTTGGCGGGGCGGAGAGATATTCAACTGGCTGCGCATTTTTTCTGTTACACCCCCAAATACAACTGAAGTATTCACACCGCCTTTTTCAAAAACATTTCCGTTTTGGATCACTCTTGTTAAACCGCCACCTCCTTTTCCTTCCACTCTTTGCCATTCATCTTCAATAAATACAGCTTTACCATCAACTTCTTCTAATTTTTTGCAGATTTTATCCTGCAAATCATAGATGAAACCGATCCACTGACCTCTTATTTCTTTTGTTTCTGTTTTATGAAGCATGGGTTATTTATGAATGATGAGTGATCAGTGATGAATAGTTGAGCTAAAAAAATTCATTACTCATCATTCATCACTCCTTGCTGATATTCTTTCACCGCTTCTACAAACGCCTTCGCATGATCAACCGGCACGTTTGGCATAATGCCATGACCAAGATTAGCGATATAATTCTGTTTGCCAAAGCCGTCGATCATTTCTTTTACCCACTTTTTTATTTGTGGAATGGGTGCTAACAATTTTGCAGGATCAAAATTGCCCTGCAAACTGATGTTATTATTTGTTAACTCTCTTGCAAATTGCGGAGTGATGGACCAATCAATTCCGATTCCGCTGGCGCTGCTTTGAGATAGATCTTTCAACGCGTACCAGCTTCCTTTTGGAAAAAGAATTACCGGCGCCTGGTCCTTTACAGCATCCGCAATTTGAAATAAATAGGGTTGAGCAAAAATTTTAAAATCTTCCGGGGATAAGGATCCTGCCCAGCTATCAAAAACCTGTACAGTATCAGCGCCGGCCTTTACCTGGGCGTTTAAATAATCTATGGTTATGGTTGTGATCTTTTGTAATAATTGATGTGCGAGGTCTGGGTGTGTATAAGCAAATTGTTTTGCTTTGTCCCAGGTCTTGCTGCCTTGTCCTTCTACCATGTAACAAAGTATTGTCCAGGGAGCGCCTGCAAAACCGATCAGGGGTACGCGGCCATTTAATTCTTTTTTCGTAAGGGTTAATGCATCCAGTACATATTTTAAATGCTCTTCTGCATTTGCTATATTGAGGGAATCAATGTCTTGTTTTGTTTTGATCGTCTTTGGCAGCGATGGCCCCTTGCCTTCTTCCATCAATACTTCCAGACCCATGGCTTGTGGTATCACTAAAATATCAGAGAAGATGATCGCAGCATCGACTCCCACCTGGTCAATTGGCTGTAATGTAATTTCCGTTGCCAGCTCCGGCGTTTGTACGCGGGTGAAGAAATCGTATTTATCTCTCAGCCTGATATAATCAGGTAAATATCTTCCTGCCTGCCTCATCATCCATACGGGTGGCCGTTCAACTTTTTCTTTTCTCAAAGCCCTTAACAGGAGATCATTTTTTAGCTTATTCATTATATGTGGATGGTGATCCCGATCCCGATAGTCCCGATAGCTATCGGGATCGGGACTATCGGGTGTCAATAGTGAATAGGATTAATGTGGAAAAAATGGATCGCTTTTTCTAAAAGATCTTTTATTCCGGGTTCATCACTTACAATAATTTTATTTTCGGAGCCTGTCTTGCCCGCTGAAGCTTGCGCAGGCGAAGCAGGCAGGCATTTTTTTATTTCATTTGCTGTTGTATTGCCAATAGCGAATAAAACCGTATTGTCCTTTGTTTTATTATTTCTAAAAAAACTTTCCACGGCAGTAGGACTGAAGAAGAGAATTCCATTATAATCTTTATCAAGTTGCTGTGGTACAGCAATGGTTTGATAAACCACTATTTCAATTACTTCAATATTTTGCCTTCTTAAAATGGCGGGAAGCTCATCTCTTCGCTGGTCGCCGCAAAAGAAAAAAACTTCATCTATCTCCTTGTTGTTAAGTATCAATTCAGCTAAAGAGACAGCGTTATCAGCCGTTCCCGCTATACAATTATCACCGAAATATTTTTGAACTAATAGCCGGGTTGTATTGCCAGTGCAATAGATCTTCCAACCGGGGTTTTGTTCATTCAATTCTGTTGCTACAGCTTCTACAGCGTTCATGCTTGTGAAAACAACTGTAGCTGGTAATAGCAAGGTTTGCTCAATTTCCTGTTGTACTTCTACAGAGCTTATTGGCTCTGTCCTGATAAATTGTATGATATCTATGGTAACTCCTTTTGCGGACGCATATTTTACAAGCGATTCATCTATCGGCCGTGTACATAATATGGCTGCTTTATTTTGTTGCATGATAAATATCTTCAGCTATTTCTTTACCTCCGTTTAGTAATAATTCTTCGGCAGCGATTTTTCCAAGATCCTTTGTTTCCGAAACCGGAACAATTTTTTTTATTTCAGCCTTTTCTCTTCCATCCAATGAAAGAATTGTTCCTTCGAAATGAATATGGCCGTTTTTTACTGTTGCAAGCCCGCTGATCGGAGTTGAACATCCCCCTAAAAGCCGTCTCAAAAAATCTCTTTCAATTTTTGTGCAGAGCGCCGTATCCTCATCATTAAAATGCTGGCAGGTTTCAAAAGAAAATTCATCATCTTTCCGGCACACAACCAAGATGGCGCCTTGCGCGGGGGCAGGCAACATCCAGTCGGGCACAAGACTATTTTCAGGCCGAAGGCCAATTCTTTCTAAACCGGCTTGTGCAAAAATGGCTGCATCCCAGTTTTCTTCACTTAATTTTCTGAGCCGCGTATTGACATTGCCGCGAAGATTATGAATAATGTGCCCCGGGAATTTATTTAACCATTGTGCTTTTCTGCGTATGCTGCTTGTTGCAACGGTGAATGACGCCCCGATAGCTATCGGGAGGTGAGTGGTAAGTGATGAGTAATTGTTTTGTGCCGCTGCATTTTTAAACACAATCAAATCATTCACCGGTCCTCTTTTCAATACCGCAGCCTGGATAATTCCTTCGGGTAATTGAGTGGGCACATCCTTCATAGAATGAACAGCCACATCGATCCGGTCATTTAATAACGCCACATCAAGACTTCTTGTAAAAACTCCCTGCACACCCATTTCATAAAGAGGGGTAACCAGGTCAATATCGCCCTCGCTTTTTATATAAACGAGACTGGAATCAAAACCATTTTCAGCCAGCAACTCTTTTACCTGTGTTGCCTGCCAAACGGCCAATTGACTTTCCCTTGTTCCGATCCTGATGATTTTTCCCATTATTACTTAAGCAATGAATTCATTAATGGCTTCAATGTAACTGCAACCCATTTGATTTTGTGATCTCATTTTACAGGCCATGCCATTAATAACCCGTTGAATTTTTTCTTCGTTATGGGCAGTGTTATTATATAAAGGTATAAACAATGGGTGGTTATGAATCTCTTTGAGTTTTGTTTTTACGGCTTTCAATACCGGCACATGTTTGCGCATTTCATACCACTCATAAAACTCAGTCATGTGCTCAGCAATGATGTTTTTTGCCCTGGGTATTTCTGCCTCACGATTTGCCAGCGTAGCATCCTTCAATTTTGAAAGCTCATCAACATTTATCAATGTAACGTTGGGTAAATGCTGAGCGGCTGCTTCTACATTATAAGGAATGGAAAGATCAATGATCAGTTTATCGCTCTTGCCTTCCAGGTGTTCATATAAAATAGTTGGCATTGGTGAAGCAGTCGCAACAAGAATAATATCTGATGCAGCAATATGAGCCGGCAATGCATCGAAAGAAGCATGCTTCAACCCCATCTCTGCAGCTAATTCAGCCGCCTTCTCTCCGGTACGATTGATCAGTGTGATGTTTTTCGTGTCAAGATAATCTACGAGATTTCTGCAGGTATTCCTGCCGATCTTTCCAATGCCCAGTAAAAGAATTTTTTTATCAGCAACTTCCCTGATATGTTCACGGATATATTGAACAGCGGTAAACGATACCGAAACTGTTCCACCGCTTAATTCTGTTTGATTTTTGATGGCTTTTGATGATTGTAAAACGGTATTTACTAATCTTTCCATGAAAACATTTATACAGCCATTCTCTTTCGCGAATTTTACCGCTTTTTTTATCTGCCCCACAATTTCATAGTCGCCCAGGATCTGTGAATCCAGGCCGGCACTTACATCAAATAAATGCTCAATAGCGCTATGACCATTTTTCAAATAGGCTAATTTTTTGAAAACTTTTTTGCCTGCAGTAGTTTCTGAACACAACAAATCTATCAGTTGGTTTACATCATCGGCAAATCCATAAATTTCTGTACGGTTGCAGGTGGAAAGTATAAAGAGATCGGTCAAACCATTTTCAAGAGCTTGTTGAAGAATTCTTTTGTACTGATCATTTTGAATCGCAAATTGCCCGCGAAGCGCAGCATCGGTTTTTTTATAATTGATCCCTGCAATCCAGAATTTCGATATGTTTTTTAAATTATTTATCAGCATAACTTGTCGGAGATATATCGATGCAAAAATAATTTCGGTGGTCTCATCCACCTAAAAACTATGTCATTCCACTGTCATTTTAAAGAATGATTGTTATCAGGTGTGGCTATGAGACAGATCAACCGTAGTTTTTAGATACTGAACCGTTGTGGATTTCTTCGAAACAATGAAAAACTGCGGAGCCTGAGTCTGTATCTGATTACATTTGTAAATTATTTTTGAGTTATTATCAATGAAGAGAGGAATTATTTTAATGAATCTTGGTTCACCCGGCTCTCCCGAAGTAAAAGATGTGAGGCGATACCTGGATGAGTTCCTGATGGATGAAAGAGTGATCGATTATCCGTATTTATTCCGGTTCCTGCTTGTAAAAGGGATCATTGTTCCGTTCCGTTCTCCCCGATCCGCAAAGGCTTATCGATCCATCTGGACAAAAGAAGGCTCTCCCCTGATCGTTTTAACAAAACAATTGCAAAATAGTTTACAGCAAAAAATGGAGGAACCTGTTGAGATCGCCATGCGCTATGGCGATCCGACTCCTGAATCTGCTTATGAATCATTGTTAAAAAAACTACCCGGACTGGAAGAAGTGATACTGGTGCCACTTTATCCTCATTATGCCATGAGCAGTTATGAAACAGCTGTAGAATATATGAAGGAGATCTATAAAAAAAATAATTATCCCTTTCAACTTACTGCAATAAAACCTTATTACAATAATGCTGACTATATATACGCGTTGACGGAAAGCATAAGACCCTATTTACAGCAGGAATACGACAAACTATTATTCAGTTACCACGGAGTTCCCGAACGCCATATACTAAAAGGCGATAAGACCGGCCATCATTGTTTACAGAGCACTGATTGTTGTGAAAGAGACTCTGCAGCGCACCAATTTTGCTACCGCCACCAATGCATAACGACAACTAAATTGATAGCTGCACAACTTCAATTGCCAAAAGAAAAATTTGAATTATCATTCCAGTCAAGATTGGGAAGAGATAAATGGCTTACACCGTATACCGCCCAACGATTAATCGAATTACCAGCTGAGGGTGTAAAAAAAATATTGATTGCCTGTCCTGCATTCGTAAGCGACTGCCTGGAAACATTGGAAGAGATTGCAGAACAGGGCAAAGAAAGCTTTTTGCATGCAGGGGGAAAATCATTTACCATGATTCCTTGCCTGAATGTTCATCCCGTATGGGTGAGAACGATCGTAAAATGGGTTAAAGAATATGCCGAAGGCAATAAACAAATGATATTATCCTGATATTATGTATCTCTACGTTAAAGCGCTACATATAATTTTCATCGTTACCTGGTTTGCAGGATTATTTTATATGCCCAGGTTCTTTATTTATAATACGGAAGCGGGCGAAAGATCAGAGATTGAAAAAAATGTTTTGAGAAGCCAGTTTGCCATTATGATGAAACGTTTATGGTATGGCATTACCTGGCCATCAGCCATTCTTACGTTGATCTTCGGAGGATGGATCTGGTATCTGTATCCCGGAACTCCGGGATGGCTGAAAATAAAACTCATATTTGTCCTGGGCCTGTATCTGTATCATTTTTCATTGCACATGATCTTTCGCCAGGAGATGAGAGGTATTTTTAAATATTCTTCACAACAGCTCAGGATGTGGAATGAAGTGCCTACTGTTATCCTTGTTGCTGTCGTAATATTAGTCGTGGTAAAACAAAATATCGGCCTCGTTTGGGGCCTGGCCGGCCTCTTCTTATTTATTCTCTTGTTAATGACCGCCATAAAAATTTACAAATTGTTCAGGGAGAAAAAATAAGTAATAATAACTCATTACTCATCACTCATTGCAGGTTAATACGGTGACTACGTAATATTTACTACTTGCGTAAACGGTTTTTCTGAATCCGTAACCAACACTGATTCTTTACGTCGATTTTTGTTATTCAAACCCAACAGTATGAAAAAATTATTTCTTTCTGCTACCCTTATCTGTTTAATTACGGCTGCTGCACAATCACAGGATCGTTATTTTGGAAGAACCTATACCAGTAATGTTTTGCCAAAAGGCGCTATTGATCTTGAGTTCTGGCATACTTCAAGGTTTGGTCATCAAAACCAATTTTTTCATGCACAGGATCAGCGCATGGAAATTGAAATGGGCGTAGGAGGGAACTGGCAAACTGCTTTTTATTTTAACCGCTATCAAACACGTTTTAGTGATTCCAGCGATGGAACTTCAACATCAAATGAAATAGGTTTCAGCAATGAGTGGAAATGGAAAGCAAGCGGTCCATCCAGGAAACTGGGAGTGGCCTTATATGGTGAGTGGGGTATTAAAGGCGGCGATGAGCTGGAGCTTGAATCAAAATTAATTTTAGACAGAAGTTTCGGAAAAAATCTTTTTGCTTTCAACGGGGTGGTGGAATATGAAAAAGAATTTGAATGGGAAGGGGGTAAATCAGTAAGCGATGAATGGGAAATGCCGGTTGAATTTGATCTCGCATATATGTATAATATCAAACCTTCATTGGGAATCGGTTTCGAACTGCTCAATCACAACAGAATTTCAAAAAAGGAAGGATGGGAATATTCTGTTCTTTTTGGTGGTACCACTATTAATTTTCGCGGGAATAACTGGTTTGTGATTGCCAATTACCTGCCTCAATGGGTAAACCTGCATAAAACAGATCAGGCCCCCGGAAATAAAGTACTGGATGTACATGAAAGAGCTGAGGCTAGAATTCTGATCGGTATTTCATTGAAATAATTCCTGGATACGGGCAAATTCTTTCCGGCTGAACCGGCGTCCGCCACAGGCGGATCAGGTTCAGTAATTCTTTTGAAACTTTTTAAGCCATTTCAGAAATGAGATGGCTTTTTCTTCATGACAGCCAAAGGGTTTTCCTTAACTTTGCCCACTTTTTATGAGTACCAGGTACAAAGAATTTTCAGGGTTAAACCTTCCCTCTATCGAAAAAGAAATTCTTTCCAGATGGAAGGCTGAACAGGCTTTTGAAAAAAGCGTTGAGCTGAGAGAAGGGGCCACACCATTTGTTTTTTATGAGGGTCCTCCCAGTGCCAATGGTCTGCCGGGTATTCACCATGTTATTTCCCGCACGCTTAAAGACCTTGTTTGCCGCTACAAAACCATGAAAGGTTACCAGGTAAAGCGAAAAGGCGGTTGGGATACCCATGGCTTACCGGTTGAATTAGGAGTTGAAAAAGAATTGGGAATTACTAAAGAAGATATAGGCAAAAAAATTTCTGTTGAAGAGTATAACCAGAAATGCCGTGAAGCTGTTCTTCGCTACAAAGACAAATGGGATGAACTGACTCTGAAGATGGGCTACTGGGTCGATCTGGATAATCCCTATATTACCTTCAGGAATGAATATATTGAAACTGTCTGGTGGTTGCTGAAACAATTGTATGAAAAAGAATTGCTTTATGAAAGTGTAAGCATTCAACCCTACTCGCCGGCTGCAGGAACAGGATTAAGTTCGCATGAATTAAATCAACCGGGTTGTTATAAAGATGTAAAGGATACGAGCTGTGTGGCGATGTTTAAGGCGTTAAGAAATGAAAGATCAGAGTTTCTTTTTTCTGCAGCAGAAAAATCCGAAATCCGAGATCCGAAATCCGAGATCTTTTTTCTTGCCTGGACCACAACTCCGTGGACACTTCCTTCCAATTTGGGGTTAGCAGTTGGACCCAATATTGATTATGTTCTTGTAAAAACATTTAACCCTTATACACATCTTCCGATAAATGTTATTCTTGCAAGAGCCCTGCTTACTAAGTATTTTAAACCCGAAGGTGAAAATGCGGGGTTTGAAAATTACTCTCCGGATATTAAAATTATTCCCTGGAAAATTCTTGCTGGATTCAAAGGAAAAGAACTCGAAGAAATCCGCTATGAACAATTACTTCCATTCGAGGCAAATTCTCCTGAAAAATCAGGCGGTGATCCATTCAGGGTCCTGCCCGGTGATTTTGTTACAACTGAAGAAGGTACAGGCATTGTGCATACAGCTCCGGCATTTGGCGCCGATGATTTCAAAGTTGGAAAAAAATATGGAATTGGCATTTTGGTCATGGTTGATCGCCAGGGAAAATTTGTAGATGGCCTTGGCGAATTCAGCAATCGTTATGTAAAAAATTATAAGGATGATCCAAATTATGTGGACGTAAATGTTGACATAGCAGTAAAATTGAAAAAAGAAAACCGTGCTTTTAAAGTTGAGAAATATGAACACAGTTATCCGCATTGCTGGAGAACCGACAAGCCCATTCTTTATTATCCATTAGATGCATGGTTCATTAAAACAACTGCAATAAAAGAAAGAATGGTTGAGTTGAATAAAACCATTAACTGGAAACCAAGATCAACGGGAGAAGGAAGATTTGGCAACTGGCTCGAGAATATGGTAGACTGGAACCTGAGTCGCAGTCGTTACTGGGGTACGCCATTGCCTGTCTGGAAAACAGAAGATGGTGAGGAGGAAATTTGTATTGGTTCTATAGAAGAATTAAATAAAGGAATCCGTAAAGCGAATGAATTATTAGGAAGCGAGGTCAATAAAAGTTATTTGCATGAAGATATTCTTGACCTGCATAAACCCTATGTTGATGAAATTATTTTAGTGAGTAAGACCGGCAAACCCATGAAAAGAGTGCCCGACCTTATTGATGTTTGGTTCGACAGCGGCTCCATGCCGTATGCCCAATGGGGTTTGCCAAAAAACAAATCCGCAACTGAGCTTACAGTAAAAGAAATGGCTGAACATGTGGCTCTGTGCGAGGGCTCTTCCCCGCCAACTGGCGGGGGAAGCTGGAAGGGGGCCGATTTTATTGCCGAAGGTGTTGACCAAACCCGGGGTTGGTTCTATACTCTTCATGCGATTGCGGCCCTGGTTTTTGATTCAGTGGCTTACAAAACCTGCGTGTCGAATGGACTGGTGCTTGATAAGAATGGAAATAAAATGAGTAAGCGATTGGGCAATGTTGTTGATCCGTTTAAAACGATTGATCAATTCGGTGCTGATGCAACAAGATGGTATCTTATTACAAACGCATCACCCTGGGACAATTTAAAATTTGATATTGAAGGGATCAGGGAAGTACAGCGTAAATTCTTTGGTACTTTATATAATACATACCAATTCTTTGCCCTGTATGCAAACGTGGATGGTTTTTCTTTTGATGAAGAGTATATTCCTCTTGAACAAAGACCTGAGATCGATCGCTGGATACTTTCTTCCCTGAATACATTAATAAAGAAGGTAAATTTTGCAATGGATGAATACGAGCCTACCCTTGGGGGAAGACTGATCGAAGAATTTGTTGACGAGCATTTGAGTAACTGGTATGTCCGTCTTTGCCGTCGCCGTTTCTGGAAAGGAGAATACGAACAGGATAAGATCTGTGCCTACCAAACCTTGTATGAATGTCTGGAAACAATCGTGAGATTAATGGCCCCCATTTCGCCATTTTTCAGCGATGCTGTTTTTCAAAATCTTGAAATGGTAACGAATCGTTTCAAAGCGGCCTCTGTACATCATACAAATTTTCCAGTTGCCAGGGAAACCGTAATTGATCAGGCCCTGGAAGAAAGAATGCAACTGGCACAGGATGCTTCTTCTTTAATATTGTCGTTACGTAAAAAAGTAAATATAAAAGTCCGGCAGCCCCTGCAAAAGGTTCTGATCCCTGTACAGAATCCTGGCATAAAAGAACAATTACAAAAAGTGGAAGACCTTATTAAAAGCGAAGTGAATGTAAAGCAGGTCCAATACCTGGCAGATACTGAGGGCTTCATTAAGAAAAAGATCAAACCCAATTTTGTTGCCCTGGGTAAAAAGTTAGGACCGAAGATGAAAGCAGTGTCAGCGGCCCTGGCTCAGTTGGCACAGGAAGATATTTCAAAGTTTGAAAAACTAGGTCAATATAGTTTGCCAATTGAGGGCGAACCCGTAATATTACAGCTTTCCGAAGTTGAAATTGTCAGTGAAGATATTCCTGGATGGACAGTGGCTAATAAGGGGTCATTAACTATTGCACTTGATATAATAGTGACGCCGGAGTTGGAACATGAGGGCAATGCCCGGGAGTTTGTGAACCGCATTCAGAAGATACGCAAGGAAAGCGGTTTTGACCTGACCGACAGAATAGAAGTTAAAGTTGCAGCCAGCAATGGATTAAAGAATTCGCTGGCACAGTTTAATGACTATATTTGCGCCGAAATTCTGGCAGATAAGCTGGAATTAGTGTCTCAAATAGAGGATGGTACTGAAATTGAGATAAACGATATTTCTCTGAAAGTGATTGTTTCAAAAAAAGGGTGATTATGCCAATTAAAAAGAAACCGGCGAATAAAAAAGCCAGCCAGCCGGCAAAAAAGGCAGCAGCTAAGAAGCCAGCTTTAAAAAAGCCGGCTAAACCTGCGCCTAAAAAATCAATAGATAAAAAAGCTGCCAAAGCAGCCCACAAAAAACCGGCAATGCCTGCAAAAAAATCGGTCCATAAACCTGTCAAACCCGTCTCAAAACCTGCAGTTAAAGAAACTGCTCCTGCAAAAAAGCCGGAAATAGTTAAAAAATCATTAGTCTCTGTGAAACCTGCAATCAAAAACATTGTGAAGAAAGAACCTCCAAAACCCACAAAAGTGGTTATACCAAAAACCACTACGAAGTCTATAAAAAAATATGAACCCGAATTTACAAAATCAGTATTAGATACACCTATGTATGAAAACACCGGCCCGACACAACGCTATTCCGATGTTGACCTGGCAGAGTTCAGGGAATTAATTCAGAAAAAGCTGGATGCAGCAAAAAAAGAACTGGTTTACCTGCAGGGTTTAATTACCCGCAAGGATGAAACAGGCGATATGGAAGATGCCCGCTATATGACCATGGAAGATGGAAGCGTAAGTATGGAAAGAGAACAATTAAGTCAAATGGCCAGCAGGCAAATCCAATTCATCGATCATCTCGAAAAAGCGTTAATGCGGATCGAGAATAAGACATACGGCATCTGTCGTGTTACCGGGAAGTTGATTGATAAAGCCCGTCTCCGAGCAGTGCCTCATGCTACCCTTAGCATAGAAGCCAAGCAGATGATGAATAAATAATTTCGATAACTGAAATAAAATATCCCTGGTAGTAAACCGGGAATTTTTTATATAGATCAAAAATTATTTTTTCTTGCTTTCAAGAAAGATCTGGAATCCAATCCCGATGGCTGCACCATGATTAGTAAATTTCTGGGTAGGTTCACTGGTGCTTGTTTGATCTATTGAGCCGTTGTTGCCAATATCTGTCTGAGTTATTTTTTTGAAAGTGCTTTTTGTGTAAGAAAAATTATAACCCAGGTAAAAATCAAGACCCGCATGTTTATTAATCATTTTTGTTAACCCGAAAGATAAACCTGCATTTGCAAAAAAGTCCCCGCTGGATTTGCCATCATACGTTGATTTATTTCCACCGCCAAAATAGAAACCGTTTGAACTTGAAGATCCGATACCAAAATTCACACTAGCCTGGCCAAACGGATAGAATTTACCCGGATTACTGAAATAAGCTCTTGCAAAACTTCCAACGCCAATATTGAAACGGTTAGATATATCTCTGTTAAAAGTGTTTCCATTGGAACCATCTTCATCAAAAGTTTTCTGATGGTTTTGGGACAGTATGAAAGAAGCGCCGATTGCGACATTATCTGAAACAAACCATCCGTAATTGGGACTGAAGTTTATACCAAAACTTGTTTGATTAGTTGTAAAACCGGTTGTTGGAGGCGGATAACTATAATCTGTTTTTCCTGAATTAAAAAAAATACTGCCGATCGTTGCACCTGCCATTTTATTTCCTTTTTCAAATTGAGCAAATAAACCGGAACCTGCTAAAAGACAAAAACAAAAAACAAGAACTCCTTTTTGCTGCATACCAATTATTTTAGGTTAGCAACAAATGTAGACGGGAAACAGCAATCTGCAAAAAGCTATTCCACATGCTCATGATTTCTTTGTTGAAATAGTTTTTTATCAATAGGAACATGTAATTGGAAAAATCATTTTCTTAACCATTGTCATGGACAATTACATCAGATAACCGTACCCGGTACTTCAATTCACGGAATTGCGGTAAGAATGATTTATAATAGTATTCAAATAAGCTTCGAATAGTTAATGATAAAAGATATTTTTGAAAAATCCACTCCGGCATCTGAGAGCGGATTGTTTTGCAAAAAATAATTTGTTGGAAAAATGAATGAATCCGCTTATTTTTATTCATCAATAGCAAAATATCCAAAACTTACTGTTTATGAGAAAGTACCGTCTACTCTCCCTTGTAATTATCTCCATAACTTTTTTAATAATAAATTGTACTAAAGAAGGCCCCCAGGGTGCACAGGGTCCTACTGGTCCGCAGGGTGCGCAGGGTCCTACAGGCTCAACTGGTGCAACTGGTCCCATTGGAGCTACTGGTCCTGCCGGTCCGCAGGGTCCCACAGGTCCAACCGGTCCGCAAGGCCCGCAGGGAGCACAAGGCCCGCAAGGCCCGGCCGGTACTGCTAATGTTATTTATTCAGCCTGGTTCAGTCCGGCTGCATGGGCTGATCCTGGTTTAAGCTTTTCAACTAATAGTTTTGACAAAGCAGCCCCGGGTGTTACTACTTCTATTATGACAAGTGGCGTGGTTTTATCTTATGCGATGCTTACAAGTGATGGTGGTGTTGAAAGACCCCTTCCTGCTACCACTATTTCCGGCAGTAGTATTATTGTATGGAATTTTTTAATAGTGGCTGCAGGTACTTTGAGATATACGTACCTCGATCCGCCTGCTATTTCTGCTCCAAGTACGACAAATCAATTCAGATATGTTATTATTCCCGGTTCAGTAGCTGGTGGCAGAATGAACTCAGGTCCTGCAGCAGGTCATACTGTTGAAGAATTAAGAGCAATGTCCTATCAGCAAATTTCCCGGATGTTCAACCTGCCTGCAAATGGTACAAATATTCAGTAATTGAAAACTTATTTATAAAACTATAGCCCTGCTATGCGGGGCTTTTTTATTATATGCTTTCAGATAACTTTGTTAAATGACCATTCATTTTTCTTATAATAAACGCCAGGTAATACAGGCTTTGCGCTACCATTTCATCAGCAGACCCGAGATGAAGATTATGTTGATCCTGGTAAATGTTTTTGCTTTGACCTGCGCGGTATTATTTTATTTTAAAAAAATAACTCCTTTTGCTACGCTGTTTGGCTCTTTTATGTGGTTTTTTTTGATGATCAGTTTTTGGTTCGTAATGCCTGCTATGGTTTACAGAAGAGCAGCCACTTTTAAAGACAGCTTTACTATGAATTTTGCTGAAGAAGGTTTTTCATTAGGCAATGAACGGGCATCAAGGGCATGGCCGTGGAAGGCGCTAAGTAGTTTTATGGAAAGCCCTGATTTTTTTCATTTGTATTTTGATCGCCGGTCATTCTTTCTTGTTCCAAAAAATGGTTTTAAAGACAGTGATGAAATTTACCAGATGAGACAATTGTTAAAAGCAAAAGTGAGGAAATAAAAACAACAGGAAGGAAACTTATAAAATCAAAGTGATTTTTCCATTACATAATGAGGAATGGTTACTTCATGAAACTCTTCGCCTTTGACTTTGTACCCCATTTTTTCATAAAACCCGACTGAATTTTTCCGGGCATGCATCATTAGCACTTTATAACCACGATCTCTTGCAAGATTCTCTGCGAATTGCATTAAAGCCCTCCCGATACCCTTTCCCTGCAGATCATTCAAAACAGCCATTTGTCTTAACCTGACTATTCCGGGCTTTTCTTCCACAAGCATACAACATCCAAGCATAGCATCCTCCTCAAAGGCTCCTATTAAAAGATTATCTGTTTCAGCTTCCAGTTCTTCCGGGCTCAACGATAAACCCAGGGGTTTGCGCAACATATCATCGCGCAATTTTACCATTTGCCGGTACTCTTTTGTGCCGTAATCAATGATTTTCAGAGCCATTCTTATTTTATTCTTTTTTCAACGCTTTCAATTTACAAATATCTGCTTACACTGCCAACCGTTCGTATTCTTATTTGGTTTGTAATACAATGTAGTTTTTATTTTTAGTTTGTGAATGTAACGGGAAAAAATCATTACAGATGTGTTGATTAATTCAAAAAGTATATTTTTGCAGCCTATAACTAAACTTTTACGACATGTCAGACATTGCATCAAGAGTTAAAAAGATCATTGTAGACAAATTAGGTGTTGATGAAGCTGAAGTAACCAATGAAGCTTCTTTCACTAATGATTTAGGTGCCGACTCATTGGACACCGTTGAACTGATCATGGAATTCGAAAAGGAATTCAACATCTCCATTCCCGATGAACAGGCTGAAACCATTACCACAGTTGGCCAGGCTATAGCTTACTTAGAAGAGCATGCCAAGTAGAGCTCATTCATCTGCTGGCAAGTAATGGAATGGAATAAATCACTCCGCCTTCTGACTGTTGTTTATTCACAGCGAAGGCGGTTTTATCTTGAATAAAAATCATCAGCTGCAATATGGAACTAAAACGAGTCGTGGTAACAGGTATGGGAGCTCTTACACCGCTCGGTAATTCTGTTAATGATTATTGGACGGGGTTGATTAATGGGGTTCAGGGAGCTGATATGATCACCCTGTTTGATGCTGCTAAATTTAAAACCCGTTTTGCCTGCGAAATAAAAGGATTTGAACCCACTCAGTTTCTTGATCGGAAAGAAGCGAGGAAATTGGATCGTTTTACCCAAACAGCATTAGTCGCCAGCGACCAGGCGATAGCAGATGCAAATATTAATTCGGGAAATGTAAACGTAGATCGGGTAGGAGTAATTTTTGCAAGCGGTATTGGAGGTATTGTTACTTTCCAGGATGAGATGATGAACTTTGCAAAAGGTGATGGTACTCCACGATTCAATCCTTTTTTTATTCCTAAGATGATCCTGGATATTGCTGCAGGTCACATTTCAATGCGTCATGGCTTCCGGGGCCCCAATTTTGCCGTGGTTAGTGCCTGTGCTTCTTCTACCAATGCGATAATGGAAGCATTTAACTTAATTCGTTTAGGAAAAGCGGATATCATTTTAGCAGGGGGCTCAGAAAGTGTAATCAGCGAGGCAGGCGTGGGAGGATTTAATGCAATGAAAGCATTGAGTGAAAGGAATGATGATCCTAAAACAGCCAGCCGCCCTTATGATAAAGATCGTGACGGATTTGTAATGGGAGAAGCTGCCGGCGTGATTGTGTTTGAAGAATTAGAACATGCAATTAAACGCGGAGCAAAAATTTACTCTGAACTGGCAGGTGCCGGTGCAACGGCTGATGCACACCATATGACAGCTCCTCATCCTGAGGGCCTTGGTGCGAAAAATGTAATGATATCAGCTCTGCAGGATGCGGGAATCAATGCTGAGGATATTGATTATATTAATACTCATGGAACTTCAACTCCTCTGGGCGATGTTTCTGAAATAAAAGCCATTATGAGTGTTTTTGGGGAACATGCATATAATTTAAATATCAGCTCAACCAAATCAATGACAGGACACTGTCTTGGTGCAGCCGGTGTCATTGAGGCCATAGCTTGTATTTTAAGTGTAAAAAATGATATAGTTCCACCCACTATCAATCATTTTACTGATGATCCTGAATTAGATCCCAAACTTAATTTTACATTTGATAAAGCGCAGAAACGACAGGTGAGAGCGGCTTTGAGTAATACTTTTGGTTTTGGTGGTCATAACGCTTGTGCAATCATTAAAAAATACTCTTGATTATTTCCTGGTAATTGTTTTATTTTTTCTGCCAGATATTAAAAATTTTGTAGCTTAAATTTTGTGGATATTTTCAAACAATTTTTTCCTAAGGAAACTGGTAATTCTTTTAAGAAACATTTAAAAAATATACTGGGGTTTTCGCCTGGTAATATTTCCCTGTATAAAACTGCATTGACTCACCGTTCAATACGGGAAGCTTCCGATGAGAATAATGAACGGCTTGAATACCTGGGAGATGCCATTTTGAGTGCATTGGTAGCTGATTATCTCTTCAAGCGTTATCCTTATAAAGAAGAAGGATTTCTTACCGAAATGCGAAGCAAAATGGTTAACAGGCAACAATTAAATGAAATAGCTTTAAGAATGGGGTTAAAAAAAATTACCCTGTATAATAAATCAGATGGGTCTCTCAAGGTAAGCCAGATATTTGGCAATACATTAGAAGCGTTAGTAGGTGCCATTTATATCGATAAAGGGTATAAAAAAACAAGCCGGTGGGTGGCCGAAAGAATTATTCTGCCCCATATGTATATGGAAGATCTTGAGATACTGGAGATCAACCATAAAAACAAATTATATGGCTGGGCAAATAAAAATGGCAAAGCACTGGAATTTGAAACGCTTAATGAGCATTTAGAAAACGGCAGGCGGCTTTTTACCATTGCAGCCGTTGTAGACGGAGAAGTAATTGCTGAAGGCAAGGCCTTTAATAAAAAAGATGCCAGCCAGATAGCCGCCCAGATCGCGGTAGACAAATTGGGAATTGGTAAAGACACAGAAGAAATCGAATAAGTGATTTACTTATGCCTGAAACAACCTCGTTATTCCAATCTTACAATAAATACCCTTAGTAAATCTGGCAGGGATTCCTGGATTTTACTTTTCTGTTTTACCGGATTTCATGTTTTCAGGGGTAAAATCCTTTTAATTATTTTAAAAAAATACTTGAAATAAGCCTGTCATAAGTATGTTTTAAACAAATTACTTATGATACAATTAAGAGCAGCTTACGTAAAAACGCAAAAAATATCCGTAAAAACACTTGCAAGATCAAAAAAGAGCTATTAGGTTTGCACTCATTCTTAAAACAAGTAAGAATATACCCTTAGAAAAAAATACTTGTTTGATTTAGTATCCTAAAGAAAAAAATAAATAATCCGTAAGTATGAAAAAATTTTACATTCTCACAATTGCCCTGGTATTGTTTTCATTCTCTTTTGCTTCTCCCGTTAATACTGCTATTGTCAACAATGGTAAATGGATAAGTAACAGCACCTGGAGTTTAGGTCGTCAACCAATAAATGGTGATACCTTGGTAATACCCCAGAATATGACCGTACTTGTTGAGCATGACGTAAATATGGCGACATCTCAATTATACATGAAAGTGTATGGTACATTAAATTTTAGAAATAGCGTGATGAGTCTTAATAGCAATTCCAAAATAATATTATTTGGCGGGGCAACGATTAATAATTTAGACGGTAATAATACGGAAAGTATCATTATTGGCGGAGTATATAAATATCGCGGAACGGAAGGTACTGTAACCGGTGTAAAATATGCTGATAATACTACAGGTTCTTCTCCCAATAGCTTCATGCCCTTTTCCCCATTGCCGGTAAAGTTCATTGGTTTTAATGTGGCACGTCAGAATAATAATATTTTGGTAGAGTGGACTACTGCTGAAGAGATGAATAGCAGCTATTATGAAGTACAACGCAGTGAGAATGGAAATGACTGGAACACTATTGCGAATATTACTGCCGCCGGCACAACATCCTTAACGCATTCTTATTCACATGTAGATAGAAATGTTACAGCCAAAGTTGTTTACTATCGTATTCGCCAGGTTGATATTGATGGAAAATTCGCTATCACTCCGGTACGAATGATCAGGAATGAAAATAATAATACCGAAATAAAACTAACTGTAGCTTCTTCCAATTCGATTTATGTTCATTTTTCTGAGCAGGTAAAAACCAGGACAGTGATCCGTTTAACCACATCAAACGGCCAGGTTGTTTCACAAACAATATTTGATTCACCAATTGGCCAGGTACTCGTGCCGGTGCAAAATTCAAATAAAGGCATCTATATTGTTACTGTAACAGACGGCCAGGATCTGAAATTTTCAAAACAAGTTTTACTTTAAAAATATTTTGGGACGGCTTGGACAAAACCCGGCGCTTAGGCCGGGTTTATTTTTTGTATCCGTGTATAGCTATATTATTTCCTGGCAAAGTTCTATTAATACAGCATTTGTGCTTTTGGGATGAAGAAAACAAATCAATTTATTGTCAGCACCTTTTTTCGGGACTTCATTAAGCAGTATAAATCCATCCTTTTTCAGGCGTTCGATCTCGGCATGAATATCTTTTACTTCAAATGCAATGTGATGAAGACCTTCGCCTTTTTTTTCAATGAAACGGTTTATAATTCCGTTTGCTTCCGGGCTTTCAAGCAACTCGATTTTGCTCTCCCCTTTTTTAAAAAAAGCTGTGTTTACTTTTTCTTCTTCCACCCACTCAGTTTTATAACACTGACAATTCAATAGCTTTTCAAATAACGGAACAGAGATAGATAATGATTTAACAGCTATACCGATATGGTCAATTTTTTGCATAGAAGTATTTGAAATTTAACTATGTGAAAATATGAAAATGAAAGGGATGAGCCTGATTGTTCAGGAGAATTACCGGAAGCTGAAGAGTCCAAAACGCTTGCGGTCCCGATACCCCCTTTAAGCATCGGCATGCAATGCAAGGGAAGCTTAATCAAGGGTTTTGCAGCCAGGCGCCAAAATTTTCTTTACTGGTTACGATTTCAGTAAAATCAGGCATACCGACAGGTAATTAGTCCTTAAAATAGAAGCTTTTGGAGTAATTTTGCACTTATTAAAAACGAATGATCAATTGAATGAAACTATGTTGAAATTCCCGATTTATTTAGATCATAATGCCACTACCCCCTGCGATCCCCGGGTAGTGGAGACAATGATACCGTATTTTACAAATGATTTCGGTAATGCTGCCAGTCGTAACCACCCGTTTGGATGGAAGGCTGAAGAGGCTGTAGATTATGGCCGTGAACAGGTTGCAAAACTCATTGGCGCAGATCCAAAAGAAATAATTTTTACTTCCTGTGCGACAGAATCGATTAATCTTTCACATAAAGGATTGATAGAGGCAATACGTGATACGAAATACGGGATACGGAAGCCTCATATTATCACTT
>Ga0184636_1000025_pt1 | contig 34163 bp, 30 predicted proteins | sample PLM3_60_b2_FD_133164 | JGI IMG/M metagenome (GOLD analysis project Ga0184636, IMG submission 133164) | Groundwater sediment microbial communities from an aquifer in East River, Colorado, USA - PLM4_90_b2 | ecosystem: Environmental > Terrestrial > Soil > Riparian zone | place: USA: East River... | reverse complement strand
AATTGTCTTTTTTCCGGAAAGAAAACGGTAGAATGTTTAAGATTAATAACCTGCCTGTCAACATCAGCCTGAGCAAAATCAGTATTTACAGTGCCTTCCAATGTTGTGTTAGTATTTAAAAGCCATTTAATTTCTCCGCCTGCTTCTGCTTTGATAGTTGTTTTCTCCTGAATAGCTTTTGTAGCATTTACTAAACCGTAAGGTTGAATACGAATTTTAGCCCTGTTTTTGGGAGGATGCAAATTTGTTACCAGCCCTGCATAAGACATTCTTCCAACCGTGTACGCCATTGGCCAGGGCGACCAGCCTGTGATTTCATTAAGGGATCTGATGTTCCTGTTAAAATTAATACCCCAGGTTGTTGAATCGGAAGGATATTGTAAGGTTGACCAGGGAATTGCAATTTCAGTGCTCCATGAAGAGTCGGTAATAAAAGATTTAGCCTGCCATACGGCGTCCCAATTCAGATCATAAATTCTATCATCATAAATCAACAGGTCACGCTGAGTTCCATAAGGAGTTACAAGAAAAGAGGGAACAGGGTTTTGAACATTTTGAAAAGGGTCAAGAAAAACGCCGAAGAGTTCGTTATTATAATAAAGAAAATCCCGTCTCAAATCCTGCACAAAAATTTTATTTCCCGGATTAGAACAAATGGTGCCGATATAAATGTTTTTGTTATCATACAAAATTTTTACTTCCGTATCAAAGCTTGCAGGCTTGCCCTGGTTTGGCTGGCTTTGTACAAAATTTTTGACCGCAATACATTTGCTCCAATCTTCATCGGTGAGCTTTCCGTCAATTTTAATTTCATGGATTGCCTTTACAGCTTCTATCCGCAATTTGTCAGATTTATTTAGTGGCTGGAAAATTGTTTGTGCCTTGTTATAAAAAAAGAAATGACTGAAAAGGAGACTTAGTATAAGATGTTTTTTCATTTTCGATTTTTGTTTTTTACTTCTACGTTTTGAAGTACAAAAATCCGTCTGAAAAAACCAGCTAACAACCCAGTTCTTGCTGTATACAATCCGTTTCTTGCTATAATTGAGTCTGCGCCATTTCCCAACCGATCATGGCTTTTTTTCTAACCTTTCCGGTGTGATAATTACCCATTGTTCCATCTTCTGCTATTATACGATGACAGGGAATTAAATAGAGTATTGTGTTTTTACCGGCTGCTGTACCTACTGCTCTTGCCGCATCAGGGTGTCCTATTGCATTTGCTATTTGCCGGAAAGAAGCGACTGAACCAAAGGGAATTTTGAGCAATGCTTCCCAAACTTTGATTTGAAAATCTGTTCCCTGTGCCAGCAGCTGCAATCCATCCGGACTGTTTTGAACGGGATTAAATAATCTTTTCACATAAGGCTGGGTAAAATCGGGTTTATGAATGAGAGTAGCAAAATGCCATTGCTGAGAGAAAAGTTCAAATTCATTTCTTTTCCTTTCTTCGTCAATGAAATTCAGGGCACAGATACCTTTTTCTGCGACTGCAATAAAGCACATGCCAAAAGGTGAAGAATGATAGCCATAAAATATTTCCAAACCTTTTCCTGAATTTTTGAATTGATTGGGTGTGACACCTTCAATACCGACAAACAAGTCGTGCACTCTTGATTGGCTGGATAAGCCCACAATTTCAGCAGCTTCCATCATGTTTGATGTTTCACGGATCTTATCTCTTAAAAAGTCCACTGTCAGATATTGCAAAAATTTTTTGGGGCTGATGCCGACCCAATCCACAAATAGGCGTTGAAAATGGAATGGGCTGAGGTAAACCATTTTGGCTATCTCGTCCAGGTCGGGTTGCGACTTAAAATTTTCCGTCATAAACCCGATAGCCTTTTCTATTCTATAATAATTTATCATTTCCTGGTTCATGATGGTAAGCAAAATACCTGTAAAGTTAGTTGCATTCCAGCCCCCAGGCAATCCAAAACTTGCGGTTTTTGTTTCGGGTGTTACCGTCGTGAAAATCTTTAAGCAATTCGCGTTCAAACACTACATTTTGATCGAAATATAAATCTGCAATTTGACTCGTGAGCCCCATTAAGCAACACCTTGTTGGCGCCTGCTGTTTTACTCAGGAATAGGTGGGATCAATAAAATCAATTCGACATTTCATGATAAATGCCCCGTTCTAATTTTATATTTAAGCGTTGATAAAACTCTAAAGGTTTGAAACCAATCCGGTTATATTCTGCCTGAACAGCTTCTCTTGCCTTACTCACCACTTGTTCGTTTTCCCAAACTGCGATGGTTAGGATTGTTAAATTTCCGCTATCATCAGTCAGCAGATAAGCTTCGTCTTTGATAAAGCCAGGAAGCGTTTTAATAAAGCTCCTATTATAACGCATTCTTTCAAGAAACTCATTTTTTGCATTTGCAGGAACAAAGAATTTATCAATAAAACGAACATGGTCTCTATGCGCCTTTTTATTTGATAGTAAGGTTAAATCAAGAGGCAATACATCTAACTCTTGTAAAAATCCCAGGCGGTCTGTCAGAACCTGAGAGTTTATTATTTTACCGTCTATCAATTCAAAAATAGCCATCCCGTTATTTGAAATCGCCTTACCGGTTGCTTCTACACTCTGGAATTTCCCGGTATGAGTTCCCTGCAATTTCCATTTGATAACAACTTTGTCGCCTTCACCAATAAGCTCGTCAATTTTATATTGAAGATCAGGAAAAGCTTTAATCAAAGCGATAAATGGTTCTTCAAATCCGAAAGCCCCTTTTTTTCCGGTTATTCCCACAAAGTCCTCAGATATAAAATCTTTAAGTAATTCCAGGTTTTTCTGATTCAGAGACTGTTCAAACAGTTTTCGTATAACTTCTTTATTTCTATGAATTGTGTCCATTTTTTGTTTTTTAATTTGATTGTTAGATAAATTTTGAATATTACCCTGGGCAAGGGAGTAAAAACTTATTGATGGCAAAATGCCAATAGTAAAAATTGAATTTAACCTTGATTTCATACATCATTTATTTAATAAATCATGATGCAAAAATATCCGGGAGTTATAAAGCAGAATTGTAAAAAATCAGTGATTTACCAATAAGTGACAGATTTGAAAAAATCATGCGGAGTTTGACCGGTAAATAGACTAAAGTCTTTTATGAAATGTGACTGATCGTAGTAACCTGCGGTAAGTGCGGTGTCAGTGAGGCTTTTTTGGGGTGAATGTCTATTGATTGCACTTCTTAATCTTATAATAGATGAAAAATGTTTAGGCGTTGTTCCTACAGATCGCCTGAACCTTTTTTCAAATGCATCTATGCTTACACAAAGTTCCTTTGTTAGTTCTTTGATATGGATATTTCCGTTTGCTAATTTAATTTTTTGTACAGCTGATAAAATAATTATATCGGTTTTGGGTCTTATCAATTTTGTAAGTAATACCCGTTCAATAAAAGTCACTTTTTTATAGTTTTCATTAATCATGGACAACTGTTCAGTTATGTTATTCAGGTCTGAATAACCTTTTAGATAATCGGTTTGTAAACTTTGTTCAAAAAGCTGGTTCAAAGGTTCTTCAAAAAAAGCAGCAGCACCCCAGGGTTCAAATACAATAAGCAAATTCGCTGTCTGGTTTGAATATTTAATAAGTCTTGGCGATTTTCTTATACCTGAAAAAACACTGTCCGGCAAAACACTATGTGTTCCATTTTCTTTCACAGAGACATTACCCCTGTATCTGATAGCCCAAACCATTGAAGTGTCCGGAAGTATGAAATTTTCCACTTCATTTTCGCTTTCAATGAACATAAAAGTTCTGATAAATGGTCTCAATCTCTCTGTTGGTATGTATTGTTCAATTTTCACTTTCGTTATATTGTTACTGCGGCAAACGATTAAATACCCGAAATTTTAGCGTTTTTCCGGGAAATTACAAGCTGGATACTTCATACATTTCATGTCGCTTTTTTATTGTTTTTACATATATCCTCCGGCCCCATGCTCATAATTTTAAATCAAAATTAGATACTTACGGGCAATTATTAAATCCGGGTCTTATGATTTTGTCTTGTATCAGCCTTGTTTTTTCCTTCTGCCTGTGATAATATTTCAGTGCTTTCCGTTCGCCTTAACATATTGTGTTTTGTTTTGAAATCGTGCACGGTAAGAGGGTTTTTTTAAAATTACTTGCACATACAATTACTATTTACCTTTGAGAAATGAAAGACAAGAAATCAGTCACTTCTTACCTGGGCGGTATTGACCCCCGGTCTTGCTTTAACAGCAAACTTCGCAGGCTTTCACGAATGATAACTCATATTTATGAAAGAGAATTACAGGGGTTTAACCTTCGGAGCAGCCAGGTAAGTATTCTAATGATGGTTGGCAAAAAGGGTTCTACAAATCAAAAAGAAGTTGCCGACTTTCTTTTTATTGACCAATCAACAATGAGCAGGGATCTTAGCAAATTAATCAGCAATGGGCTTATTCAAATTTCAAAGGGAGAAGATGCCAGGCATTCTCAACTTGAACTGACTAATAAAGGATATAAATTATTGGAAGAAATTATTCCGGTTTGGAAACATATTCACAACAAAATTGAAAAGACACTGGGTTCATTCAGCGCTGCAAATATTGATCTGATAACAGAGGGATTGAAACAACACACAAACAGATAAAAGATGATTCTATCGAAAGACAAATAAAAAAATATGACACTGTAATGACAGACCCTGCAGGCAAAATATGAACAAAGAGAAACTACAAAAATATATGCAGTCTGTTTACCCAATGACATTGGAGAAAGCCAGACAATTGACTGAAAAATATGAGTTTATTGAAATTGCCAAAAACGAACTTATACTCAAGGAAAACAAAATCAGTAAAGACACCAATTTTTTAGAAAGTGGCTTTATTCGTTCCTACACTATTGATAGCAATGAAGAAGAAGTAACTACAAATATTTTTTCTGCACCTTGTTTTGTGAACGACTTTCTTTCCTTTTTCAAACAACAACCAACCAACGAAAATTTCCAAACCCTGACAGCTTGTAAATTATGGCGAATGACTTACCAGGATATGCAAAACAATTTTCACACTATTCCGGAATTCAGAGAGTTTGGACGACTTTTATTAGTAACTAATTATGCATTGCTCAACGAAAGAATGATAGGAATGATTAAAGACACAGCAGAGACCCGTTACTTGAAATTACTAAAAAAACATTCAGATATTTTTCAAAATGTTCCATTAAAAATCATTGCTTCCTATCTCGGAATAACAGACACTTCATTGAGCAGAATTAGAAAAGAATTAGCAAAAAAATGATTTCTTGCCAAATGGCAAGTAGTTTGGAATTTATAGTTAGCAACTTTGCAATATAAATTTCAATAAAATGAAACGTTCAATATGTTTCGTAACAGCACTTTTGATTTCAACTTCAATTTTTTCTCAAACTAATCCACAAGCCAGCAGAAGAACACACCGGTAGAAAATTTTTTACTATAATACTTGCATATACAAGTAAATAAATAATAAATGAGAAAATTAAACATTTGGATGCTGTTTTTTTCAATTTCCCAATCTGCTTTTTCTCAGTCGCAGCTTGACGAATACGTAGCAGCCGGGTTGAAAGAAAACCTGGTGCTGAAAGAGAAAAACATTTCATTTGAAAAAAGTATACTGGCACTTAAGGATGCAAGGAGTTATTTCCTGCCATCCTTAAATTTTATAGGCAATTACATTACTGCGGATGGAGGCAGAACAATTTCTTTTCCGGCAGGCGATTTATTAAACCCGGTTTATTCCACTTTAAATCAACTTACATCATCTCAGAATTTTCCACAGATCAAGAATGCCGATGTTCCGCTGCTTCCCAATAATTTTTACGATGCAAGATTTCGCATTACCTATCCTTTGCTGAATACTGATATCCATTTCAATAGCTCCATCAAAAAGCAGGAAATAAAATTACAGCAATACGAAGTTGAAATTTACCGGCAGGAACTCATCAAAGATATAAAACAGGCATATTACAGTTATTGCTCTTCGGTGGATGCGATTGACATTTTCAGGAATGCACAACAGTTAGTCAATCAAAACCTGAAAGTCAATCAGTCATTACAAAAGAACGGAAAAGGATTGCCGGCAAATGTAATCAGGGCAGAAAGCGAAGTGGAAAATATTTCTTCTAAAATAATTGAAGCACAAAACATCTCCTTGTCTGCAAAATATTATTTCAATTTTCTCCTTAATAAACCACTCACTGATACTGTAATTTATGAAAAACAAATTTTGCCGGATGAACTGATAGCATCGCTTTCAGCTTCACCGAATACATCCGGGCGAAGTGAGCTTTTTAAAATAGATGCAGGTATCAGACTCAACAGCACCGTTCTTAAAATGAACAAGAGCTATTTTTTTCCTAAACTCGGTACCTCGTTTGACCTTGGTTCACAGGCATCCGATTTTAAATTCAATAATAAAAGCCGGTATTACTTATTCGCCCTTCAGCTTGATGTTCCACTATTCAACGGAAACAGGAATCAATACAAAATAGCACAAACCAGGCTTGATAGTAAAACCCTGCAACTGCAAAAAGATTTTGTGTCAGACCAGTTGCAGCTATCAGCCGGAATAGCACAAAATAACCTGAGGTCGGCTTTGGCTTTGTTTCAATCTTCTCAAAAGCAACTTGTTTCAGCCAAATCCTATTTCAACCTGATTGACAAAGGATTTAAGGAAGGTATAAATTCTCTGATTGAATTTATTGACGCAAGAAATCAATTAACCACAGCGGAATTGCAGGTAAGTATAAACCAGAATAAAGTGTTGAATGCTTTTGCAGAATACCAACGCCAAACAACAAAAACAACCATTAAATAAAATGAAGAAAATAATAGTAATCTTTTTCGTATTTGCTCTCACAGTAACATCGTGCAAAAGGCATAATAAAGAAAACAATGCTTTAGTAAACAGCGAAGTAATTGCTGTGAAAGTTGCCCCTGTTCAATCGGGTGAAGCCAGCAATGATGTAGTAGCAACCGGTCTCCTGACCACCGAGAATGAAGCGAGGCTATCGTTTAAAATTGGTGGGGTGATTGACAATATTTTTGTTAATGAAGGAGAATTTATTCATAAAGGACAACTGTTAGCAACTCTTAAAACTACTGAAATCAATTCCCAACTGGAACAGGCAAGATTGGGATATGCAAAAGCAAAACGGGATTATGACAGAGTGAATAATCTTTACACAGACAGCGTTGTCACTTTGGAGCAATTACAAAACAGCAAAACTGCTTTGGATATTGCTCAAAAAACCGTTGACCTGGTTTCTTTTAACAGCAAGTTCGCCTCCATAATTTCACCGGCCAATGGTTTTGTTACAAAAAAAATATCCAATGCAGGCGAAATAGTTAATCCCGGCACTCCTGTAGTTGCAATCAATGAAGCAAATCCTCAATCAAACTGGCTGCTTAAAGTGGGTGTTTCCGATAAAGAGTGGGCAACAGTCAGAATCGGTCAAAAAGCTACCATCGAATTAGATGCTCTTCCGGGGAAAATTTTTGAAGCATCTGTTTACAGAAAATCTCAGGCTGCTGATCCTGCCAGCGGTTCGTTTCAAATAGAATTAAAAATAAGGGCTGGTAGTGAAAAACTGGCCCTGGGAATGTTTGGCAAAACAACCATTGTCTCTGGAATTACTGTTAAATCCATAGTAATTCCTTACGACGCTTTAATTGAAGCCGACGGGAACAGGGCCTTTGTTTTTGTTCCTTCAGATAGTAATAGAGTAAAACGAATTCCTGTGATCATTGAAAGTTTTGACAACAACGCAGTGGTAATAAAAAGCGGCCTGGAAAATATAACTGAAGTTATCGTTTCCAACAGCGCATTCCTGAACGAAAAATCAATCATCTCTATCATCAAATAACAAGTATGAACATCACCAATTTCTCAGTAAAGAATTACCAGTTTACACTCGTTATGTTTTTAATGATTGTGGTGGTGGGTGCGGTTACACTTTTCACTATGCCAAGAGCCGAGGACCCTCAGATCAATCCCCCTGCATTCCCCATTGTCGTAGTATATCCCGGTACAAGCCCCAGGGACATAGAAGAACTGGTAGTGAAGCCGATTGAAAATAAAATGCACGAACTGGCAAATGTTGATAAAATACTTACAACAATTGAGGATGGTTTAACGATCATCAGGGTTGAATTCAAATACGGTGAAAATATTGACAACAAATACCAGGAAGTAATCCGTGAAGTAAACGCTCTGCGAAATGAATTACCTAAAGATTTATACAGCATTGAAGTAAGAAAAATTGACCCTTCGGATGTAAGCGTTCTCCAGGTTGCCTTGGTTTCCGAAAACGCTTCAGGCAAAAAACTAAAAGAATACGCCGATAACCTGAAAGTCGATTTGGAGAAAATTACATCCCTGAAAACGGTAAAGGTTTGGGGTGTACCCGATGAAGAGGTTCGTATTGATTTGAAAATTGATAAACTGGCTCAACTGAAAATTCCGTTGAATGTGGTGACAGGCAGTTTGCAAAGTGAAGATGCTAACATTCCGGGAGGAAGTATTACAGCCGGAACAAAATCATTCAATGTAAAAACCAGCGGAAAGTTTGCAAGTGTTGAAGATATTGCCAATACAGTTGTTTATAATGGAAACGGGAAAATCATTTACCTGAAAGATGTTGCCAGCATTGATTTAAAAAATGAAGAAGAAAAACATATTACCCGTATTAACGGGCATCGTTGTGTTTTGGTAACGGCTGCCCAGAAAACAGGCGCTAATATCAGTTCCACACAAAAGAAATATTTGCCTGTATTGGATGAGTTTGAAAAAACATTGCCCGTAAACATTAAACTCGTTCGGAATTTTGACCAGGCAACCAATGTTGCACAGCGTTTATCAGGTTTGGGAATTGATTTTCTCATTGCTATCTGTTTGGTACTTTTCACTTTACTTCCGCTTGGTTTCAGGGCATCCATCATCGTAATGATTGCTATTCCGCTTTCATTGGCCCTGGGTTTAGTAGGACTAAATGTGTTTGGCTATTCACTCAACCAACTAAGTATTGTCGGATTGGTAGTTGCTCTCGGATTATTAGTGGATGACAGCATAGTGGTAGTAGAAAATATTGAACGATGGCGCAGGGAAGGATATAATAAAAAAGAAGCTGCTATTAAAGCAACTAAACAAATCAGCTTAGCCGTATTGGGCTGAACGGCCACATTAGCCATTTCTTTCCTGCCGATGATATTCCTGCCCGGTGGACCCGGTGAGTTTGTAAGAGGTCTGCCAATGGCTGTTATCACCAGTGTTATCGCTTCTATGATTGTTTCACTCACGGTGGTGCCTTTTCTTGCAAGCAGGTTGCTGAAAGAACATGAAAACCCTAACGGCAACATCTTTTTGCGGGTATTAAAAAAAATAATTCACAGCACTTATTCAAGGGTAATGACAGCATCTTTAAAGCGACCTGTTCTTACATTACTTACCGCTTTAGTTCTGTTTGCAGGTTCGCTCTCTTTATTCCCGGTTATCGGTTTTCGCTTATTCCCTGCTTCTGAAAAACCAATGTTTCTTATTAATATCAGGATGCCCCTGCAAACCAATTTGCAGGAAAGCGATCGCATTACAAGTATTATCGAAGACACACTCAAAAAAAATAAAGAGATAGCTTTCTTCACAAGCAATATAGGCAAGGGTAACCCCCGGATTTATTACAATGTGGTACAGCAGGAAGATAAAAGTGACTTTGCTCAACTATTTGTGCAATTAAACAATCACGCCAAACCGTTTATAAAAAAGAAACTTATAGACGATTTAAGAAAGCAGTTTTCAACTTTTCCGCTGGCAAAAGTGGAAGTGAAAGATTTTGAACAGGGGCCGCCAATAGAAGCTCCTATTTCCATTCGTGTGTTTGGCGATAACCTTGATACCCTTCGCAGACTTTCTTATGAAGCAGAGCAAATTGTAAGATCAAACTCCGGGGCCATTTATGTAAACAATGAGCTGAATGTTTTGAAAACCGACATCAGGGCAAATATCAACAGGGAAAAAGCCCGGACTCTCGGCCTATTCACTGCGGATATTGACAAGACAATCCGTATGGCAATAGCAGGTTTTCAGGTGGGAACTTATACGAACGAAAAAGGTGATGATTATGATGTGGTAGTAGATGTACAGAGAGATAAATTTCCCAACCTGAATGTTTTTAAAAATCTGTTTATTAATAATGCGATAGGGGTTCCCATTCCGATTAATCAAATAGCCAATATTGAATTTGGAACATCACCAACCGTCATCAATCATTTTAATAAGGCCCGCTTTGCAACAGTTACTGCCTACACACAAAAAAATGTATTAGCCAACAATGTGCTGAAAGACATAGTGCCAAAGCTAAATACACTCAATATGCCCAGGGGTTACTACTACAAATTATCGGGCGAAGCCGAAAGTGAAGGAGATGCATTCGGGGGCGGATTTATCACTGTCATATTGCTCACTGTCTTTTTATTTATTGCCATTCTCATTTTGCAATTCAAAACATTCAAAGGGACACTCATTGTTCTTTCTGTTATTCCGCTTGGTGTAGTAGGTGGTGTAACCATGCTGTGGCTCTCCGGCAATCCAATGTCATTTATCGCCATTATTGGTTTTATCGGTTTGGCTGGCATTGAAGTAAAGAATTCAATCCTGCTCGTTGATTTTACCAACCAACTAAGAGAGCAGGGAATGGAATTAACCAAGGCCATTGAACAAGCGGGTGAAATAAGATTCTTGCCTGTGGTGCTTACATCTCTTACCGCAATCGGTGGCTTAACGCCATTGGCATTAAATCCCAATCCGCAAATTTCACCGCTGGCACTTGTTCTCATTGGCGGACTGATCAGTTCAACACTATTATCAAGAATTGTAACACCCGTTGTTTACAAATTACTTCCACCAAAGATTGAAATCAATTAAAATAACTACAAATAATTAAACCACAAAAAATTAAAAAAATGAAAGAGCTGGTGTTACTTACAGGCGCCTCTTCTGGTATTGGTTATGAAATGGCAAAACTATTAGCCGCCAAAAAATATGATTTGATACTTGTTGCCAGGCGACTGAATAAATTAGAAGCCTTAAAAGCTGAACTTGAAAATAATTACGACATAACAGTATATATATTTTCAGTCGATTTGTCTAAACCCGGGAATGCTGTGGATTTGCATAATGAAATTAAAGCTAAGGGCATGGAAATAACAATGCTCATCAATAATGCCGGTACAGGTGAGTACGGTGACTTTTTAGAGATACCACTTGAAAAAGAAATCCATATGATTCAACTCAATATTTCTTCTTTGGTAGTTCTTACAAAGCTATTCCTGAAGGATATGAAAAATAGAAACTACGGAAAAATCATGAACATTGCATCTCTGCTTTCATTTATTCCATTTCCCTATTTTGCAGTTTATGCGGCTACAAAAGCTTTTGTATTATCCTTTACTGAAGCAATCAGGGCGGAATTATCGAATACTAAAATTTCTGTCACTGCATTATGCCCTGGGCCTACTGATTCAGAATTTACTACAACAGAAATGGCTAAAACCAATACCTACAAACGTTTAAAACTTTCCAACCCCAGGAAGGTAGCCAAAAATGGCGTTGATGCTTTACTAAAAGGAAAAGGAACCGTAATTGTTGGGCTGCAAAATAAAATTTTGGCAAATGCACCAAGATTTTCTTTGAGAAGTATGACTTTAAAGATAGCTAAATTTTTGGCCAGCAAATAGCAGCTTCCACATTGGACAAAGGCACTTAATAAGTGTATTCTTGATAAGAGCGGCTATTTAATTTGTATTCAATTGCCTATAAAATAGTCTTTGTCCAAATTTCTGTTCTACCAAACAGAGAGATTCCAACATAACCTCTGGCCTTAAGAGTATTTCCATTTTTTACTGAAATATAGCAACTGTACGTTTTGCCACTTTCGGGGTCATAAATTTCTCCATCATCCCATTCATCGTCTCCATCGAATTGAAATCCTTTTAAAATGATCATGCCAATTATTTGTTGATTACGTTTTCTTTTGTCGGGATTGTTGCTATCAATCTTTGGTTCACTATTTTCTGTGGGATTTTTCAACCAAACAATTTTTCCAAAGTATTTATCGCCTGATTTATATATCTGAATCTTAGCTGGCTCTTTGCCTGCGGTTAGCCATACTCCGACAATATCATCAGGCTTTGTTTGCGCAAATATTCTGTTGCTAAAGCAAAGCAAGCCTATAAAACAGAGACTTAATTTATATACCATATCCGGAAGTTTCCAGACCACTGACTTTTTTTCTTGTTGTAATTTCTTCAAATGTATTATCATAATTTTTATTCAATGTTCCCATTATTCTATCCCATATTGTGAAGTATAACCCATAGTTGCCTCTAAAATATTGGTGGTGCATATTGTGAGCTACAGAAGTATTAATCCACCTCCCAAACCAATGATTACTGAATCCTTTCGGATAGAGTTCAAATCCTAAATGCCCATACACATTATAAACGAGACTAAATACAAAGAATGACATTAAATGAATACTATGAACTGGAATAGTGAACAAGAATAGAACAAATATCAGAGACTCGACGATTGCCTCAAGTGGATGAAATGCGTAAGCCGCCCAGGGAGAAGGATTATTTGATTTATGATGTACAAGATGAAACAGCTTAAACAGTTTTGGGTGATGCATTAGCCGGTGCATCCAATAAAAGTAAGTATCATGCATTAAAAGCATCAAAGGAAAGGCGAATATGGCACAAAGCCACCCATAGCCGGATATATTCTTATAGAAAGTTGTATGCGGCCTGATCTTATCACTATAAAGCATTACTAAAGGCGGGATAGAGAAGATAATGATGGATAGAGTTGAGAAGAATATCTCTCTGCCGTAATCTTTACTCTTTGGAAAACCTTGTTGTATTTTTTTGTAGGTAATCTTTCTTCTGAGTAGAACATAGAAGATCAAAAAGACAGGACTCGCTATCAGGAAATATTTGTCTGCATTGTCCAGCAATAACCAGGTGAATTTCCCCCAATTCATAAATATAATTTTTTCAGACCAAAACTACATTTGATCAAAATGGGAAAAATTAACCCTGGTTAATTTCTTATCTCCCTGCCAACTTTTTACGTAGTCGACTGAGGCTTGGTGGTTCAATGCCTAAATAACCGGCAATATATTTTAAAGGAATGCTATTAAAAGCATTAGGATATGATTCTATAAAATTTAAATATCTTTTTTCCACCGATTGTGTACGGGTATTTTCCTCGTTTAATAATAAATTTCGAACTTCTTCTGCGAGAATTTGAGCAAATAAAGTTTCAAATTTTTGATTCATAGAAAAGATTAGTGATAGTTTTTCTTTATCTAATACAATCATTTCGCAATCTTCAAGAGCAATAAAATTTTTGTGCGACGGTACATTATTGTTGATTCCCTCCGTATAAGTAAAAAAACAATTCTCGTATGTAAAGCTGCAGGCAATCTCTTTACCACCTTCATCAATGATGGTACTGACAATAATTCCCGAATTAAGGAAACCGATAAACCTGCAATATTGCCCAATTCTTAGAATGTAATCTCCTTTTTTAAAATATTGAACTTTGCTGTGTTGAAATGATTCCTCCAGGTCTTTATCAGGAATTTGAATTCTTTGTTGAATATATTGTTTAACCTTAGTGTACATCAGGTGTTTTTATATTTTATTCCAGGATGCAAAGAGAATTTATTTTTAACCCAATCTGTAATTTTTATAAAATTGTTGTCATTGCATTTCATCCGGTAAAAGATAACTGTTGCTGAAAAGATAGTAAGTAATCCTATAATCAATATAGATGAGTTGATGCCTAAGGTATCTGCAATAACCCCCGTTAAAATTGCTCCGATAGCATAGCCCATATCACGCCAAAAGCGGAATACTCCCAGGCTATTTGCCCTGTCTGAAGGATGAGTATTCTCTGCAACAGTTGCAAGAAAAGCGGGATATACCAATGCTGTGCCCCAACCAAGCAAAGATGAAAGGATGATAAAGTGAGTCATTGTATCAGCAAATAACAAAGCAATTAATGCTAAACCCTGCAACAACATTCCAAGAAAAAGTAGATCCTTTTTACAAAAATAATCAGCCATTTTACCTGTAAATAATTGTCCGATTGCCCAGACAGCAGGATAGATGGCGGTTACAATTCCAATTTGACCAATAGCAAATCCCTTTGATGCCAATAAAATCGGGAACAGCCCCCATACCATACCGTCATTCAAATTATTAATGAGACCTGCCTGGGTAACGGAACCGAGAATTTTATTTTTCCATGTTGTTTGCCAAAAAATATTTTTCAGCTTTGGCAGCTTGCTGGTTGTTGTTTCTGTTGCCATGTGATGCTTTGTATCTTTTACAAATAACCAGCTTGAAAAAAACCCCAGTAATGATAAAGCGACACCAATATAAAAAGGGTAAGGCCGCAGACCATATTCCGATGCAATCCAACCGGTAAGAAAAGCAACAAATGCAAGAGCCAGGTAACCTGCAAATTCATTTAGCCCCATTGCAAAACCTCTTTGTCTTTCTCCCACTAAATCTATTTTCATTACCACTGTGCTGCTCCATGTTAAGCCCTGGTTTATTCCAAGTAATATGTTTGCTGCTACAATCCAATTCCAACTATCCGCAGACATTAAAATGAATGGAACAGGAATAGCAAAAAGCCAACCAATAGTAAGTAATTTCTTTCTGCTAACCTTATTAGCCAACGCACCGGTGAAATAATTTGTAAAAGCTTTTACAATTCCGAATACAATGATAAAAGAAAGAATAGCCGTTTTTGCTGCAATATGAAATTCCACTTCTGCAATCCGGGGAAGGATGCTTCTTTCCAATCCGATCATGCCGCCGACAAAAGCATTAATAATGACCAGCAATGTAAATTGTTTCCAGTTCTCTCTTAAACCAAGTTGTACCTTTTTCATTTTTTATTTTCTTGAAAACAGATCACTGAGAAGATTACTCTCTGTTATTCATCGGGTATCCATAATTTATCCAATCCGCTTTCAGATTATGGGGCAAATCCAGCAGTTTATGTTTAGTAAATTTCATAGAGTTCAAAAGAGAAAATGCGGGGCGGATATTAGGACAATTCTGGAATGGACAACACCCGCAATAAATCACTATTTCCCTGTCTTTTTTTTCTTTTGATAACAACTCTTTTAATTTATTCAGATTTTGTTTTTCATGAGCAGGGCCTATGTCAACAGCATCTTTTATTAAGCCAGCAGGGCCAACGCTGATAATGAGTGGCTTTACTTCAGTTGAACTATTAATAATAGCCGCCAGGTCTTTAGAAGCCATTAGCTGGTCAGGTCGCCAGGGCTCAGCTTGTTTTTTATTAAATGCCACGGTGATGAATAATAATAATAACAATGTTGCGATTTGAATGCGATACTTATTTTTCTTCATTTTAAATTGTTTAAAGACTTATAGTTTATTACATAATTATTTCCATGCCTGACTAATTACTGCGCACATTGGAGCAATCATCGGTACCGCACCGAAATTTTCAACAAGCTCTTTTTCTACAGTTGACTTTATCTCTTCTATCCATGCAGGATTACGTTTCATAATTTCATTATAAATAAATCCTCCTTGCATAAGAGCATTTACAGCTTCTTTTGCTGTTTGGCTATTTGAAACTTTATTTACGCTCTCAATTGTAATTTTTGAAAACCCCGCATTTTGTAAAATTGACCTGATGACAGTCTCATCATTCATTGAAAATGGAAGATTGCAAGATTCAGGTAAGGGGTCTTGCAAATATTTTTCCGCTGCTTTTCTATAAGTATATGACGCAGCATTGAGTTCCAACTTATCCCAGGTTGTAAATAATAACATTCCTCCAGGTCTTAAAACACGGTATGCTTCTGCAAAAGCTTTCGGTTTATCAGGAACAAACATGTAGCCGAAGCAACAAACCACAAGGTCAATACTGCCATCATCAAAAGGTAATTGTTGCGCATCAATGATTTGCCAGTCAATATCAAAATTTCTCAATTTTTCCTTTGCCACAGATAACATGTCCTGGCTTATATCAGAAGCTACTAATTTGGATGTAGCCGGGATGCGTTCACGCAAATGACGTGTGACACGACCCGTTCCGGAAGCAATCTCCAGAGCAAGATGAACGGAAGAGGAGTCAATACGTTTAGAAACCTCTATTGCATAAGGCTCAAAGAACATAGGGCCGAGATATTGTTCATAATGATGAGGAATTGAGCCGGAAAAATCAAAAGCAGGAGTTGAAATAGATTTATTACCCATGAATTGTTGCCTTTAAAATTTAAGAAATGGCACAACGGTTAGCGCCTGCTTCCAGATCAACAGGGTTTATATCACTAAAATCACCTTTCAGGTTTTTTTTGACAATTGATAAATAGTTTGGTGGTGTTGGCGGAATGCGTTGTAATAAATTATTTACAAACTCATCTTCGTTTAATCGGAGCATACCAACCGACGATTTTATTTTTCCCAATGATGATTGAATAACCTTGCCATCAAATTCTATGGGTTGACCTGTGTGTGCCGGTAATACAATTATATCGTCATTTAAAGCCAATATTCTCTGTAGTGAATGATATAAAAGTTTTGCTTTTTCTTTAGTTGCATCTGCATCAGCTTTTAAATCGGGTCTGCCGACACCATTAATAAATAAAGTGTCGCCGGTAATTAATGCTTTGCCGTTTATCAGAAGGCATGAACTTTCCAACGTGTGCCCGGGAGTATATAGAACTTCTATCTGTATTTCTTCAAGTTTTATCACATCGCCATCCCTGACAGGTGTATATAAAAACAGCACTTCACTTTTATCAGGAAGAAATAGTTCAGCATTATGTTTTTCAGCTAACAGTTTCGCTCTTGATAAATGATCGGCATGAATATGGGTTTCGAATACGTATTTTAATTGTAAGTCTTTTTCCTTTAAGATTTTTTCATACTCCTCAACCTGTAAAGATGGGTCTATAATTATAGCTAAACCCCCTGATGAAATTATATAAGATAAACACCCCTTTCCTGTTCTCCTTACCTGTATTAATTGTATATCTTCTTCCAATTTTATTTCTGCCACATTCCAGGCCATACTCCAGGCTTTCATACCGCCTTCAAGGGAATAGGCTTCAATCCCTTTTTTTCTTAGTTCATTGGCAGCAATCAGACTTGTTCTGCCGGCAGCACATACAGTAACTACTTTAGAGTTTTCAGGAATTGTAATTTCATCCAATACGGTTGGATCATTCGTATTTAATCGCAGGTATGCATCAACATACATACTACCAGGTATCTGCCATTCTTCTCTTTGCTCTTTTGGTCTTACGTCAAGTATAATAACAGGTTCTTTGCCTTCCAACATCGCTCTTAATTCATCAGCTTTAATGGTTAAGTTTTTACTTTCCATAATAAGATTTTTATCATTAATTAATATGAACCGGTAAACCTTTTATTTTCCAATCAGGAAAACCTTCTTCAAGACGTTTTGCTTTAAACCCCTTTTTGGTGAGTATGCTCACCGCTTCATCTGCAAAAACACAAAACGGTCCCCTGCAGTAAGCAACATATTCTTTATTCTTCGGCAGCTTTTTAAGTTTAGATGAAAGTCCCTCAACGGGAATATTGATAGCGCCGGGAATATGGCCATGTTTAAATTCTTTTGCAGGCCGGACATCCAGAACGACCAGATTTTTTGATTTCATCCTGGTTAATAATTCATCCATCTTCAATGCTTCCAGACTATTTCGTTCTTCCCTGAAATCTTTTATAAATTTTTCTATTTCTGCTATATGTTCAAGACCCAATTGCCGAAGGGTCTGCCAGGATCTGTAAATATCTTCATGGGCGAGCCTGTAATAGATAAAATTTCCTTCCCGCCGGATTTCCACGAGGCTGGCGGATTTAAGCACCTGCAGGTGCTGCGATGTATTGGCAATGGACATGCCGGTTCCAGCTACTATTTCTTCGACCGTTTTTTCACCTTGTCCCAGCAAGTCCACAATTTCAAGCCGGTGGGGGTTGGCCATTGCTTTGATCATTCTGGCCAGAATAGAATACACCTTATCCTTAAAAATTCTTTTCTCCATTTTCAAGATTTTCAGCAAAAATACGTACATTCAACTATTCAATGAAATAATTGAATAGATATACCGATAAAAATTTTCCTCGTATTATTTATATCAGGAGTTTCAGGAATATATTGAAAATGCAGGAATGGAAGTACTTTGGGTAAGAAACAATGATGCATATGGCTTCATTTCCAAATCGGCAAAAGGTGCATCAAAAGATTACGGCGTGAAAAGCGTATCATTGCTTGCAAAAAAAATAAAATAACAACACATGAACCATTTTTTGAAATTAATAGGGAGTATGGTCATTGTATTTGCCTCTGTTAGTTTGTATGCACAGGATGAGCAACCCATGATTGGGCAACCAGCTCCTTTATTTGCGCTTAAAGGTATTGATGGTAAAACGTATTCGTTAGATCAACTAAAAGGAAAATATATAGTGATACATTTTGCAGCTACCTGGTGTCCCTTTTGCAATGCTGAAGCACCATTCCTGGAAGAACTCTACCAAAATAACCGGAACAAAAATGTGCAGGTATTTATAGTAGATGTGAAGGAAGATAAGAGCCTGGTTGAAAAATCGCTGGAACGTTTTCACTTTTCATTTCCTGTATTGCTGGATGATAGTGGAGCAGTATCAGCAAAATATGCACCCGAAGGTGTGCAGCCGGCCCTGGCAAGACATGAAGTACCGATTGCCTCCAACCTGATAATTGACAAAGAAGGAAAAATCAGGTTTTATTCTTTGCTGAACACAGCGAGTTTCGATGCAAAGCTTACCAAACTAAAACAGAAATTGGATGAACTGCTGAATGTCGTCAAGTGATTATGCCATATTGTTATTTTATATTCCTGCTTCATTTTTTACAATGTAATGGGCAAACGAGTTCTGATAGTATTATAAAAATAACTGTCCCGCAAGTAATTGCTCATGCCGGAAAAAGTGCAGTAATATATGTTTATGTTGTTGTAAAGGAAGGATACCATATCCAGGCGAATAAAGTAGATGATGAATTCATTATTCCCACTACTCTTGATATAAATGCGGATAAAATAATCATAACGGGCAAACAAGTATTCCCGGCGGGCAAAAAATTCAAATTAGAAGGAACCAGCGATTATTTGTTTGTATATGATGGAAAATTCAAAATAACCATACCATTTAAAGCAAGGGAAAAAATTCAAAGGGGAATATATACACTGGATGCAAAACTACATTACCAGGCATGTGATGACAAAACCTGTTTCTTTCCAAAGACTATTGATTTTTCCATTGTAGTAAAAGTAATATAAAGTCTGGTTTGGTTAATCTATCATCCTATAGTTTTTAAACAAACACAATCAAAACGCCGGTGAGAATTAAGATCATTCCAATAATCAGCCGTTCGAAGTTCTTGTGAGTTTTGTGCCTGAGACCGGATTCGAACCAAGCCAGAGTATTAATTATTTATAGATAATATGTGTCAAAATTGTGTCGTAAAAAAAAGAAGAGTGCAGATGCTTGATGGTTTTTTATTGTACTAAATTATCTGCGAATTGTTCCGCTTGTTTCAAAACTGTCTCAATGGCTTTCTGTTGTTTGTCGGGCGGATAACCGTATTTTGTTAGTGTCCGCTTAACCAAAACCATAAGTTTTGCTCTTGCACTTTCTCTTATTGTCCAGTCAATAGTGGCATTGGCTCTTACTTTATCTGCGATTTCCCTTGCAATGTCTTTAAGTGTGTCATTCCCTAAAACCTTCACTGCACTATCGTTCACTTCAAGAGCATTGTAAAAAGCAACTTCATCATTTGTTAGTCCGAGCTTTTCACCCTCCTTGTCTGCTTCTTTAATTTGTTTTGCAATATTGATAAGTTCCTGAATTATTTCAGCCGTTGTCAGCAAGTTGTTCTGATACTTTTTGATGGCTGTTTCCAGCATTTCCAAAAGTTTCTTGCTTTTAACAAGATTTGTTTTTGCTCTTGTTTTTAATTCGTTATTCAAAATCTTTTTCAGCAATTCAATCGCTAAATTTTTGTGCTGCATTCCCTCAACTTCCAAAAGAAATTCATCGGATAAAATTTCCAGTCCCGAAATTTCAGGTTTGTCAATTCCTGCAGCATCAAAAATGTCAATTACTTTATCGCTGCTCAAGGCCTCATCCACTATTTGTTTTATGGCTGTTTCAATTTCAATATCCGATTTGCCTGTGCCTGTTCCTTCAAATTTTACCAATCTTGCTTTCATAGCCTGGAAAAATGCCACTTCGGGCAAATGCGGTTGAACTTCTTCTCTTGTAATGCAAAGCGAAAGTGCCTGACTTAATAAACTTACTTCACGAATAAATCTTTCTTTGCCTTCCTCTAATCCTAAAATATGTTCTTCAGCTTGTAAGATGATGGAAAGTTTTTCTCTTGCATCTACAACAAAAAATCGTCTGTAATTAAATTTGAAACTGTTCTCATAATACGCTTCCGGTTCTTCCATTAAAATATCTTTCCTTGTGTGACTGTCCTCATTGAACATTTGTTTTACTATTTCCAGTTTTTCCATGAGCATTTCAGTTGCTTTAGAAATATTCTCTGCCGGGTCGCCTTTCCCTCCTGCATCAGAATAAAATGAAAGTGCTTTTTTCAAATCAGTTGCAATGCCTAAATAATCTACTACCAAACCTCCTGGTTTGTCTTTGAAAACACGATTCACCCTTGCAATCGCCTGCATGAGATTGTGTCCACGCATCGGCTTGTCAACATACATCGTGTTCAGGCATGGAGCATCAAAACCTGTAAGCCACATATCACGAACAATTACCAACTTCAATTTATCATCAGGGTCTTTCATTCTTTCCGATAAATCTTTTCGCTGTTGTTTCGTGGTGTGATGTTTTGCAATTTCTGGGCCGTCGGAACTATTGGTTGTCATCACCACTTTGATAGCTCCTTTCGTTAAATCATTATCATGCCATTCCGGCCGCAAGGCAATAATTTCTTTGTAAATATCGGCTGCTATTCTTCGGCTCATGGCTACAATCATTGCCTTGCCTTCAAAAACGGTTTGACGTTTTTCAAAATGCGTGACAATGTCATTTGCCAAATTTTTTATTCTTTCGGGATTTCCAACAATAGCCTCAAGTTTTGCCCACTTAGCCTTTGCTTTCTGCTGCTTTGTAATTTCTTCATCCTGTTCTAACTCTTTATCAAACTCCTCTATCAACCGTCTGCCTTCTTCATTCAGATTCACTTTTGCCAGCCGGCTTTCATAAAATATCTTTACAGTCGCTCCGTCGGTTACGGCATCCTTAATATCATAACGGTCAATATAATTTCCGAAAACCTGCGCTGTGTTTATATCTGTGCCTTCAATAGGAGTGCCTGTAAAACCAATGTATGTAGCGTTGGGTAAGGCATCCCTCATATATTTTGCAAAACCATAAGCAATGCGTTTGCCGATTACCTCTTTTGTTTCTTTATCTCTTTCATCCAACAATTTTGCTTCAAAGCCGTATTGAGTTCTGTGTGCTTCATCGGCAATTACAACAATGTTTTTTCTATCGGAAAGTTGGTCGTAAATGGACTTGTTTCCTTCAGGTAAAAACTTCTGAATGGTAGTAAACACGATCCCTCCGCTTGCGACTTTCAAAAGTTCTTTCAAATGTTCTCTGCTTTCTGCCTGTACGGGTTCTTGTCTTAACAATTGTACTGATGCGGCAAAAGTGTCAAAGAGTTGTTGGTCCAAATCATTTCTGTCTGTGATAACGACAATGGTTGGGTTTTGCATTTGGGGAGAAGTGATAAGTTTTCCCGAATAAAAAACCATACTTAAACTTTTCCCCGAACCTTGCGTGTGCCAAACAACACCGCCTCGCTTGTCTCCGTTCACTCCTGATGCAGCGATTGAAGACTGCACCGCTTTGTTTACTGCGTAGTATTGATGATAGGCAGCTAATTTTTTCTCCGTAAAAATTTGTGTTAATCCCGTTTTTGTATCTTCTTTTTTTGTTTTTTCAAACACAATAAAGTTTCGAACTAAATCCAAAAGGATAGCAGGTTGTAACATCCCTTTGAGCAAAGTGTCTAACTGTGGTTTGAACCGTGAGGCATCTTTTATTCCGTCTGCACTTTTCCAGGTCATATAGCGGCTCAGATCGGCTGAAACGCTTCCTGCTTTGCATTCCAATCCGTCAGAGATAGCGCAAATTGAATTATAAGTGAACAACGAGGGAATGATTGCTTTGTAAGTTTGAACCTGTTTGTATGCACTTAGAATGTTAGCGTTTTCATCAGTTGCGTTTTTTAATTCAACTATAACTATAGGAATCCCGTTTACAAAAAGCAAAACATCTGGTCGCTTGTTTTGGTTATTTTCAATGATGGTGTATTGATTGACTACTAAAAACTGATTGTTGTTGATATTTTCAAAATCTATCAATGCAACTTCATGACTTCTTTCATAACCATTTTGCTGATAGGGAATTTTCACTTTTTCCACCAACAATTTGTGAAACTCTTCGTTATTGTGAAGTAACTCAGGGGAATAAATCCGTAACACTTTTTGAATGGCTGCTTCATGTGCATCCGCAGGAATAAGAGGGTTTATTTTTGCAATTGCATTTCGCAAACGATTAGTAAGAAGGATTTCCTGAAAATTTTCCCTTTCACAAAATAGACCTTCGGGTGAAATCTCTTTTCCATTGGCATATTCCCATCCCTGCGATTGCAAAATTTCAATCGCAGATTCTTCAATGATATTTTCAGTGATGGGTTTCAATGAAAATTATTATTGCAATATTTTGAATGCAGCATTTTCAATTATTTTACTTCTGCCAATGTTTTTAAGAGTCCCATTTACAACCACATTTTTTCCAAATTCGTGAGCTTCACATGCTGTCTTATAATCTTCAGCATTAAGAATAATTTTAGCTTTAATTGCCATTTCATTATCACCGATAAAATTGAAAGTAACTTCGCCTTCCTTTCTTTTAGTTGCATCTGGTTCTGCTTTTACTTGAGATATTTTTCCAACAAATTCACCAAATTCTCCTTCATCTTTTGGGATAATTTTCTCAATGATGTTTTCTATTGCAGGAATGAATTCCTTATTAATGCTAATTCTATTTGGAATGGATATTTTGATTGGAGAAACAGAAGCCCAAGTAGAAATCACTTCTAATTCCCCACCACCTTTGAATTGATTTACTTCAACAATTGATTCAAGAAAATTCGCACTAATAACGACTTCTGTTTCACCATTTATTAGTTTAGATATTTCATCATTCTCAATAACTTCTTTAATAATTTTCAAAGAGTTCATTAATTGAGTTGTTACCTTTCTGGTAAATGATTGATTTAATTCTTCTGAATTAGCGAAGAGTGTAAGTTGCGTAGGTTTATCTTCAACTGTTTCATTTATAAAGGGGCAAATAATAGAAGCAATAAAACTACCTCGTTCAGTTTGTCCTAATCTGCATTGTTCAATAAATTGATTTGCTCCTTTAAAACCTAATCTTTTATGATACAATTCTGGCTGTAAAATATCACATGCAGTCGTGTATAGAGATTTTTTAGCACTCTGCAAAAGGTTGTAACCATCTTCAAAGGAAATAGTGCCAGCTTCTGTATCTTCATTTGCAACTCTATATCTAATCACATCAGAAGGTGGTAAAAGCAAATCAGATAAAATTTGTTCTGTATCTCTACTTTCTGAATCAGAAAGAATTTGCAAAGCAGAAAATAACGCTTGCGGATAATCATAAAAGTTTCTTGAGAGAGGCAATTGAATTTCAAGAAAATCATTTTCTATTGCTTTAGTAAATAAGGCAACATGCTCTCTCTTGCTTTTAGTTCTTTCCCATCCAGTATTTTTAAGATAAGATTGAACAGCTAAGAAATTTAGTTTGGCAGATAAGTTCACTAATTCAGAATTTCTCATAGCTCTTCTTCTTTAGAAATTTTATTAAGAAGTTCAAATATTGTCTGAGGTGAAAAAATGTTGGCTGATGGAATTCGAACAACTTTGTGTCCATCATTAGAACTTTCAGCAAATCCTTTTAGTGACACCCAATTAGCACATTCTTTAATTATTAATTCATTAACTGTATGAGATAACCAGTGATTTTCATCATTATGCAAGAACAATACAACCAAAATTCTCGGCACTAAACAATTTGCTCGAAGGTCATTGTAATTCTTTAACGGAAGATTGAAAGAAATGCTTCCATCAGAATTTACATTTTTATTTTTAGTTGCCTTTAATTGGATGTCAATTTTCGGTGAATGCAAAATAGAATCCTCTGAAAGTTTTCCCTTCCCACATACAGTAACATCTACGCTATCTAAATCAACTCTTGTAAATTCTGTTGCAAATCCTGCTTTTGCGGAAACAGCCTGAACATATGCAATACTTAATTCGGATTCAATGTGATTTTTTGTTAGCATCATTTAAAGAATTTAATTTTCTACCCTCACCTCCCCACTCATCAGCTTTGGCAATAGCATATCGCGAAGTTGGGCGAGGGTATGGATTTGGGTTTGATTAAAATGCTTTTTCTCGTCTAGTTCAGTAACTATTTTAAAAAAAGAATTCAGCTTCTCTTCGGGGGGTAATGATATTTCGAATGAAGACAGTTCATTTGCATTAGCGTTTGGTTGAGCCGAACCCGATAAAATACCTTCAATATATCGAAAATAATCAGATGACCGCATATGCATAGCAGCATAGCGGGCAAACGCTAGTTTTGAAAATTGTATTCGAATTAAATATGAGGCAAAAATTGCTTTTTCTGGTTTATAAATATAGAGATTTTCCCCTGTTGAAGCACCTGTTCGGGCAATAACCACATCACCAGTCTTTAATTCGTATTTCGAAAATTCAGTTTCACTTGATGCGCAAAAGGGCACGACCTCCCAATTCACATTGCCACCCTGAATGTCTGTAATCCTCAAAAACCTTGGGCCTATATTTTCCCAACTAGCGCTTTGAGTAAAGCCATATTGGATATTTTTAGCAAAATCAGACAATTTTCCAACTTCCCAATTTTCATTCGCTTCTTCAACAAACCATTGCTTGAAAAGTGTTTCGGCTAATTGTTCAAGGGTTTTGTTTTGGCGATGCAATAAATCTATTTTATCATCTAAACTGCTGAGGACATCGGCAATGGCGACTTGTTCAATTAAAGGCGGAATAGGAACTTTAATTTGACGCACATTTCCCATTGGCATTGTAGGTTGAGAACTACCAACAGAATAATTATTTAAATTTTCTTTAAAATATTTTGTTCTGAAATAACTAAATAGGAAGAAAGGCAAACAGTTTTTTTTAGCTCTTATTCTACAAATATTAGGGGCTAAATGATATTTATCGTTTGCATCGACAAGGGCAAATTGTCCAATATTAGCACCAACATATGTAAATAAGATGTCTCCCTTAAATAATTTAGACCTTATAAGGTTATCAGAAACACTTTGATAAATTCTTTTAACATCAGTAAGGTCAAGAACACCTTCACGAACATTTAAAGCTCTTAATGCTATTACTTCTCCATCTTCAACATAAGTAAAATGCTTTGTGTATTCATAGCCCGCAAGTTTTGTGACATCAGCAATCTCACCAATTTTATTTATTTGCCAATCATTGGGTATTCGTCCTATTTCAGTTTCCTTCCACATCAGCATATACATTTAAGTTGATTTTGGAAAGATTTAGTGCAATGCGTTTATTTAGCTCATCTTCTTCGGCAATTTGTTTTTCCAATTCTGTTTTCAATAAAGTAAAGCGTTCTTCAAAATTGAAATCGTCTTCATCATCGGGCAAGCCCACAAACCTGCCTGGTGTAACTACATAGTTCAAAGCTTTCACTTCTTCAATGCTTACATTTTTGCAAAAGCCCTGCACATCTTCGTATTCAGTATTGCTTGTCCGCCAGTTATGGTAAGTACTTGCAACCTTTGCAATATCCTCATCGGTAAACTCAAGGTTTTTCCTGGTCTTCAAAAAACCAAGGTTACGGGCATCAATGAAAAGAATTTCCCGTTTACGTTTTTGTTTATTACGCCTCAAAAACCAAAGACAAGCCGGAATCTGTGTATTCAAAAATAATTTGGAGGGAAGGTTCACAATGCAATCAATCAAATCATTTTCAATAAGCGCTTTTCGTATTTGGCCTTCATTGCTTGTTTTGGTAGTCAGTGAACCTTTCGCCAAAACAAAACCAGCCTGGCCGTTGGCGGCAGTGTGGTAAAGGAAATGTTGTATCCATGCATAGTTGGCATTTCCGGCAGGCGGTAAACCGTAAACCCATCGGGCATCTTTTTGCAAGAGTTCACCACTCCAGTCGCTGTCGTTAAAAGGTGGGTTGGCAATTATGTAATCGGCTTTTAAATCTTTATGTGCATCGTTCAAAAAACTCCCTTCATTGTTCCATTTCACATTGCTGCTGTCAATACCCCGTATGGCTAAATTCATTTTCGCAAGTCGCCATGTGGTTTGGTTGCTCTCCTGTCCGTAAATAGAAATATGATCGGCAGGATTCAGTGAAAGTTTTTTGCCGTTATTTTTTTTATAATGATCTTGATGATGTTTGATAAATTTTTCACTCTGTACAAACATTCCACCGCTGCCGCAGCAAGGGTCAAACACTCTGCCTTCATACGGCTCTAACATTTCAACTAACAGTTTCACAACACTTGCAGGTGTATAAAATTGTCCGCCTTTTTTCCCTTCAGCCAAGGCAAATTCACCAAGAAAATATTCAAACACTCTTCCGAGTAGATCTTTACTCTTTGCTTCCTCCGTTCCAAGTGTTGCTGTACTTACCATGTCAACTAATCCACCCAAATTTTGCTTATCTAATTTTTCCTGAGCAAATACTTTTGGCAGTACACCTCGCAAGGATGGATTATCTTTTTCAATTGCATCCATCGCATCATCAATATCCTTACCTATAGTTGGAAGCTTTGCCCTTCCCTGTAACCATTTCCAGCGTGCAGTAGGAGGAACATAAAACACTTTTTCGGCAGTATATTCATTTTTGTCTTCGGGGTCTGCGCCCTCACTTTTTTGTGCAGTCAGTTTCTGAAACAATTCTTCAAACGCATCAGAAATATATTTCAAGAAAATCAGTCCCAATACCACATGCTTGTATTCGGCTGCATCCATGTTCTTGCGGAGTTTGTCAGCCGCTTTCCAAAGCTTTTTCTCCAGAGGTTCTTCTTGTTCCTCTTTTTTCTTTTTAGCCATAATATTAATTCGTAAAATTTGGTTTCCAAGATACAGTTTTCAAAGGAGTATTTTCTTGCATTTCAGCAAGATAGACACTGGATTCAATTTTCAATTTCTCCTTAAATAATTTCTGAAAAAAAAGACATTTCAAGGTTCTTTTTGAATTCTTGTAATCATCAATTCTTGGGAATTGTTTAAACTTTTCAAGTGCTTCGAAAAATGGAGTAGTGGCAGCCATAATGTAGGATCAGGTTCGACTCCTAAAATACGCATTTTCGCATTAATTGAATTAATGGTTTCTTCTTAGCGGTCTGCGTTAATATCTGATCCGATATTGGGTAAATAAGCGAAACAGGTTTTTGCGAAAGAGATTTCGAGACAACAATAACTCAGAATTCAAGGCAGAATCCTATTCATTTTCTTTTTTGCTTACTCAATTTGAACAAAATCTTTCAGTTACTTTATCTTATCCAATATCTTTTGCATTAATTCAATCTTCTCACGCTCACTTTTTACCAATGCTTCATACAGTTCTACAATTTTATCGATTGGATTAAAAGTGCATTGATAATTCATATATGCGGCGGGACCAACATTTGTTGCACTTGCATTTGAACCTTCATAATTATTCTGAATATTGAAAATAGCAGCCTCTTCATCAAAATTCTTAATTGCTTGCGCAGGTACTTTCAACACTTTGGCAATTTGCTCCAATAATTCAGGTTCAATTACTTCCTTTTGTTCCAAAGCGGATATTTTTTTCTGGTTCCAATCATCACCTAATTCATAGGCTAATCCTTCTTGTTTTAAACCTAACATTTCACGAAAACGCTTGACATTTCTGCCCTGGTGTATTGTTTTTTCCATATCAGAAGTGGTTGACATTAAACAAATATAAGAAAGTAAATAGGGAGGATAAAATACCACATAAAACAGCCATTTTGGGATAAAATACGGATTTGGGAGTTGAATACCGGTGCAGGGTCAAGGAAATTACGGGTATAATTAAAAACTCTATGCCAGCCGCTAAAAATGATCCTAAATCAGGCCAAAGTAACAAACGAAGGGCGACAGATCTCTACACAATCTACTTAGATAATGAGGAGTATAATTTAACTGAAGAAATACTAAAAGAGAATGCGGATAGCCCCACCTTGAAGCAAAGAAATTGGAATTTTCCTGACCTCAAATTTATTTCTTTCAATCATGGAAAGCTGGAATTACAAAATACCTATTATAACATTTCCCATAAATTGACCATTGTAATTGAAAAAAACAACTTGAAAGTTACCTGTTCTTGCAATACTGAGGTAGAAATGTTATGCCGTCATGCTTATAAAGCAATTGCGAGATTGATTCAATTTGAGCGGTCGAACTATTTCCAGCAATATCGCCCAAACGGTTTAATTGAAATTGCTACCGCCCATGAAAAGTATTTTACAATTAAATCTAATGCAGATGGGCTGGCGGTCAACGCAAAAACGGAATTGGGGAGTATATACCAATTAGATGAAAAAGTACAGAAAGATCAGTTTAAAGGCCTTTTAAAACTGCCAGGAGAAATTAAGCTCAAGAAAAACACTTTAAAAGGAATGGCATTGAGTTATATTATTATGGTTTCACACAAGAACAAGATGTTGCCATTTCTACTACCCTGTTTGGGAAAATTGACTAAAGCTGAAAATGCGGTGAAAGCTTTTATGAACTTCATCAGTGGCGCTCAAACTGAATATGACCAATATCTGGGTGATGAGGAAAAAGTTTTAAACAAATGCTGTTATAATATGTGGAAGCTTGCGGAGAAATTATCAGGGGTGATCACTCCAAAAGAACAAACAGGTGAGTTTAAAAAAAATATTCAGTTGCTATTTGATATTTGGCAATCAATAATTCCTTTACTGTGGGATCAACGATTCGTTTTCACTTATTACTTGCATCACAAAAGAGAGCTTAGGGGAAAGCCACAGAGGTATAAGATTAATGAGGCGCATATTGCTGTTAAATCGCCAACCTTACGATTTCGACTTAGTGATAAGGGCTCCTTTTATCAATTGGAGATGAAAGTATTCTCAAATAATCTGGAGATCACGAATTACGGATTGGAATCAACCTTCTTCATTTCTAAAGGGGAGATTTTATTTTTTTTATCCTCGCTAAGAGATGCGGCCATAGCAGAATGGATGCGAAACGCAAAAAACAGGATAACAGTTTTTAAAGAACATTTTGCTGAATTTGAAAATAGTTTTTTAAAGCCCCTGCGTGAATGTTATGATGTTGACATCATAGAATCTAAAAAGAAATAGACTGAAACGAACCTTAGATATGAATAATGAAAAGAATAACGGAACTACAATATACAGCACAACCATTTTTATTAATTCTGATTCAGATGCACAAGAAATCAGGGTATGGAATGAAAGATTAAATTCTGTTCTTCAACAAGTGCCTTCCAAAGCTGATTTGTTCAAACCGATTATTCAATTTCTTGTTACTGCTATTTCTCCCACAAAAATTTATATGATGCAGAATGAGGATTCGCAAAGGCGATCTGCCTATATAGACCTGCTTATTGTCATTTCGGGTAAAGCAGAAGTTTCTTTTACTGAGTTAGAGCCGATACTTGATATAGTTTACTTGAAAGATCAGCGTGTAAGCTGTTCTTTGCACAATGAAGGAAGTGTTTTAGAGGGCTTGCGAAACGGTCATATTTTCTATTCACTAAACTTTATTCCAGAAAACCTTGTGTATGATGATAAAGTATTGTCATATCCGGTTACTTCACTGGAGGCTTTGCAAAAAATGAAACAGAAAGCTCTTGAAAAATTTATGGGTTACTACTATAAAGGCTTCTGATTTTTACGACAGTGCACTTTCATTAAGCGAAATTCGTTCTTCTCCAATTACACTATGAAAAGTAAAGTAGTATCAATTCAAAAGCGCATTGATACGAAAAAGAAAGAAAAAGATCGAATGCCACTGGCAGAATGCCGGAAGATTTTGAACAGGAATGGCAATCATTTCACAGATGAAGAAGTAATTGAGATCAATGATTTTATATTCCGGTTGGCAGATATTTTTATCGACCATTATGAATATCCGGAAATTCAACAAGGGAAAATAATTAAACTTGAAGATCATAAACAGCCATACCATGATGAAAGCAATTATCTATGTGCAGGTTAGCACCGATGAACAAGCTGAAAAAGGTTATAGCCTAAAACATCAGGAGGAAAGATTGCGTCAATACTGCGAGCAACAGAAAATTGAAATCATAAGAATATTCAAAGAAGATCATTCAGCCAAAACTTTTGATCGGCCTTCGTTTACTGAATTATTGAACTTCTTAAAAAAGAATCGGGGCGCAGTAGATTTATTGCTGTATCTGAAATGGGATAGGTTTTCACGTAATGCAGGTGATGCTTACGCCATGATTAACCAGCTTAACAGGTTGGGTGTAGAACCACAAGCTATTGAACAACCTCTTGATCTCGGCATACCTGAAAATAAAATCATGCTGGCTTTCTATCTGGCTGCGCCGGAAGTAGAAAATGACAGGCGTTCTTTAAACACTATTGCCGGTATGCGCAGAGCAATGAAAGAAGGTAGGCATTGCACCGCTGCACCTAAAGGATATAAAAATGCCCGCAATGAACAGAACAGACCGATCATCATTCCTGGCAAAGATGCACACCATATCCAGTATGTTTTTGAAACAATGTCAACCGGTTTATATCCGGTAGAGGAAATGTCAAGGCAGGCAAGAGCAAAAGGATTTGATTGTAGCAAAAATCAATTATGGCGCATCCTACGCAATCCTTTTTATTATGGCAAAATTATTTTACCAGCCTATAAAGATGAAGAAGCTGAATTAGTACAAGGACAACATGAACCGCTTATCTCTGAAGAATTATTCAATGCCGTACAGGATGTACTGGATGGAAGAAAGAAAAATCATCCTGCCCGGCACAGTCTGAAAAAAGAACTTTCTCTGCGAGGATTTTTACAATGCAGAAAGTGTGGTCGTAACTTAACGGGAAGTGCCAGTAAAGGGAATGGTGGAAAATACTTTTACTATCATTGTAGTTGTGGTTGTACCGAGAGATTTAAAGCAGAAGATGCTAACAAGAAATTTAATGGGAAGTTAGCAGAGGTTAGCTATATGCAGGAAGCCATTGATTTGTTCGTCTATGCATTAAAACACAAGACAAAATCGTCCGCTGGTGAAAAGCAAAAGGCAATTAAAGAAATACAGCAAGAAATTGATAAGAATAATGCGAGGATTAAGGAAGCCCAGCTTATGCGTTTGGATAAGGAGATAGATATGATCGAATATTTAGAGGTTAAGAAAGCGTATGAGCCTGTTATAAAGCGTTTAATTCAACAGCAATCGGAATTATCACAAATGGACGAAAACTTATCAAAATATGCCGAAGAGGGCGGGGATTTCCTGAAACAATTTCCTGAATTCTTTAAAAATCTTGATCCGAAAGGCCAGCAACTTTTCCTTGGTTCGGTGTTAGCTGAAAAATTGGTTTTTGAAAATAATGATTATCGAACCATAAAAATGGTGAAGGTCATTGAGCGAATAGCCACTATCAACAAGGGTTTGCAGGAAAATAAAAATGGGACTTCTCAAATTTTAATTGAAAAGTCCCATCAGGTAGCCCGTACGAGATTCGAACTCGTATCACCACCGTGAAAGGGTGGTGTCCTAGCCCTTAGACGAACGGGCCTTTTACAAGGACGGCAAAGATAGGTGGCGGCAATTTTTCAGCCAAAATTATTTAATCGTGAATAGTGATCCCGATCACTATCGGGAGTGAATGTTGAATAGGGAGGCTCTTATTAATTTTTTCATTTCCCATTGGCCTGACTAACATCCTCAGAATATTCAAAACTGATACAGTTAAACAATAACAGTTTTCATAACTTTGCACCTCAATTTTCATAAAAACAAATTTAAAAATGAGCACAGTTAAAGTTGCCATCAATGGATTCGGACGTATCGGAAGATTAGTTTATCGCCAGATATATAAAATGGAAGGTATTGATGTGGTGGCCATCAATGACCTGACCAGTCCTAAAGTTCTTGCTCACCTGCTGAAGTATGATAGCGCACAGGGTCGCTTTGATGTGGATGTAAGGTCTACAGAGAATTCAATTGTTGTAGAGGGGGATGAAATAAAAATATACGCGCAAAAAAATCCTGCAGAAATACCATGGAAGAACCATGATGTTGATGTGGTATTGGAATGTACAGGATTTTTTGCTGATAAAACAAAGGCAGAGGCGCATATAACTGCAGGGGCAAAACGGGTTGTGATCTCTGCACCCGCAACAGGTGATCTGAAAACGATTGTTTTTAATGTTAATCATGAAATACTGGATGGAAGTGAAACGATCATTTCCTGTGCTTCCTGTACAACAAATTGCCTGGCACCGATGGCAAAAACCCTGAATGACAGTTTTGGAATTGCCGTAGGAACCATGACAACAGTACATGCTTATACCAATGACCAGAATACACTGGATGCGCCGCATCCGAAGGGTGATCTTCGCCGTGCGAGAGCAGCTGCGGCTAATATAGTTCCCAATAGTACAGGCGCTGCAAAAGCAATTGGTCTTGTATTACCGGAGTTAAAAGGCAAACTGGATGGCGGAGCGCAAAGAGTGCCGGTTATCACGGGTTCATTAACTGAGCTGGCTTGCATTTTGAATAAAAAAGTTACCCTTGAAGAAGTGAATGCGGCCATGAAGGCGGCAAGTAATGAAAGTTTTGGTTATACGGAAGATGAAATGGTGAGCAGTGATATTATCGGTATCAATTACGGTTCATTATTTGATGCCACACAAACCAAGGTGATAACCGTTGGCGATAAACAATTGGTAAAAACTGTAAGCTGGTATGATAATGAAATGAGTTATGCGAGCCAGTTGGTACGTACGGTGAAATATTTTGCTGAGTTGATCAGTAAGTAGTTTATAGTTGTTAGTTTAGTTTATCGTTGAGAACGGTAACTTAAACCATGGACAATAAACGATAAACCAAAAACCATATGTCCAGATTCTCCGATCACAATTTCAAAGATCAAAAAGCCCTGATCCGTGTTGATTTCAATGTTCCGTTGAATGAAAAATTCGGGATCACGGATGATACAAGGATCAAAGCGGCGATTCCTACTATCAGGAAAATCCTGGACGATGGGGGCAGCGTGATCCTCATGAGTCATTTAGGGAGGCCAAAGGACGGACCTTCGGAAAATTTTTCATTAAGACATCTCGTTATTCACCTGAGAAAATTAATGCCTGCAGCTACGATACTTTTTGCAAAGGATTGCATTGGCAAGGAAGCCGAACAAGCCGCGTCTTCCCTTAAGCCAGGAGAAATTTTATTATTAGAGAATCTTCGTTTTTATAAGGAAGAAGAAAAAGGTGACAAAGCGTTTGCAGAAAAATTGGCGAAACTGGGAGATGTGTATGTGAATGACGCTTTTGGCACAGCTCATCGTGCCCATGCATCCACGACAGTGATCGCATTTTTTTTTCCTAAAGACAAAAAAATGTTCGGGTTACTGATGGAAAGTGAAATAGCCAATGCAGAAAAAGTTTTGCATAGTTCTGAAAAACCGTTTACAGCTATAATTGGCGGAGCAAAAGTTTCAGATAAGATATTAATTATTGAAAATTTATTGGATAAAGCTACTGACATCATCATCGGTGGCGGCATGGCCTATACATTTGAAAAAGCGCAGGGCGGTAATATCGGTAATTCTCTCTGCGAAGAGGAACGTTTAACCAGCGCAAAACAATTGATGGCAAAGGCGGAAGAAAAAGGAGTTT
>Ga0184636_1000024_pt1 | contig 34499 bp, 33 predicted proteins | sample PLM3_60_b2_FD_133164 | JGI IMG/M metagenome (GOLD analysis project Ga0184636, IMG submission 133164) | Groundwater sediment microbial communities from an aquifer in East River, Colorado, USA - PLM4_90_b2 | ecosystem: Environmental > Terrestrial > Soil > Riparian zone | place: USA: East River... | reverse complement strand
CCCCGCAAGGCCCGGATGGCGACAAAAGGCCTGCGACAAGAACATTGGTGTCGAGGACAATATTCATCTCGCGCGCTTTTTGCGGATCGCTTTGATTTCTGCGTTGATTTCATCCATCGATATTCTGTCGGTTCCCTGCTTGACGGATCGGCGCTGAAGAGATGCGACAGCCTTGACCGCCCGCGCTTGCCGGAATGCCGCCAGTGATTCCTCCAGGTTCGATTCACTGATCGCTGATAGGATGGCTATAGGCCGTCCATTGCTGGTGATGACCATCTCTCTTTCCTCAGGAAGTTCTTTCCAGAGCTGTGCAGATTTGCCTCTCAAGTCACGTACGCTCACAAATTTCATAATAATGTCCTCCAATTGTGCATACGATAATATACACAATTGTCACTCAATGTCAAGACTATTTCTCACAGAGCCCACAGAACACTCAGAGAGATAATATGATTTTTTGGTTTGTGGGAAGATACCGAGGTTCTCTGCGTTTCTCTGAGTACTCTGTGAGAGACCATTTATTGAGTGGGGCATTACCCCCTTAATTTTCGGAGCGCTTTAAGAGGATTTCGCCTTCGTGGCTCCCTAAGGTTCCCATCTGCTGAAGCCCTACTATTTTATAAAACCTTAATACAAGCCAATATATCCATTGCTTACGATTATATCGTCATACCATATACGGTTAGTCTTCTCATTATCATGAATGTATAGCCCGATTGTAAATGAATTTATCTTCAAATCGTTAGTGAATCGCCATATTATATTTTTGAAATGGCCAATTAACACGCCATCGATCCAGAATGCTTGTTCTCCGTTATTAGTCCCTGGATCATTAGCTTTGAGCATCATTTCCATGCAATACCATCTCCCTCTTTCTATCAGAATCTTTTTTTCAGCTTTAAATAGATTCCCATAGTATTTTCCGGTTGGCTGATCAATCTTCATTAAAGGAAAGTAGGAGTAAAATACCGGTTCTCCAGGAGGTGGATTTCTCCCCCAGTCTCTCCAAACGTCCAGGGTAGTTCGAAAAAAATCAAAACCATTCGGTCGTGTTCCAGCTGTGGCAGCCCACTTTTCCTTCTGCGCACTCAACCGATTTAAGTGCATCAGATTTCCTTGGTCAAAATCGGAATCGAACTTGCAATACCATCGAGCATGGACTTTATCATAACTCCGAGAAAAAAAGATTCTTGCCATATCCCCAGCCTCTTTTCCAGGTAAGGCAGTAACTTCCATTGAACGATCACCAGAGTGTACATTTAGAGGATTGTAGTTAATTTTGATAGCATCCGCATTTCCCGCAAGCCACCGGTCCTGTATCTGTCCGCTCTCAAAGTTATCTATAAAAATTAGCTGCCCTGGCAACCTTAAAGGCTGTGAAAATGTCTCTTGGTTCCATGAAAACAGTAATAAGAGAACCATAGCCAAAGAGGCAAATAGCATCTTAGAAGTCACTTGTTTGTTGTAAATAAGCATTTCCTTACACCTTATGAGGGTTCTGAATCCCAACCCTGATACCCTATAAATCAATCCCCACAGGATTTTTCAAAACGGATCGATTCTAGATCCAGTTGCAAGATATTCAACTTTAGCCCCTAAAACTGATTTTAAAATTAGATAAGCCTTGATGCCTGTACAATGGCCCGTATAGATTTTTATTATTGGGTAATTATTCATTCTTCTCCCAATTCTTTCTACCTCGTTAGAGGATTGGCCCGAAAGATGAAACCCGCCGAACACAGCCTTAATAAAACCATTGGGAAACTCTTTTGTTACTGCCTCGATGATATTCAAAATTCCGCTATGGGAACATCCGGTGAATAATACAACCCCAAATCTATCCTTTAATATAAGCACTATTTCATTGAGTTCATTGCATTTAATTTCAGTTAATATATAGGTCCCCTCTCCGATTTCAGTAAACTCATCAATAGACTGGATTCTATTAGAGTATTCCTTTTCCATTCTCGAAAGCATATTTTTTAGTTCGGGACTATTCTGAGCCTTTTTGCTCATATAAACAATTGCTTTATCATTCAGCTCTAAAAAATATGGTAACCCGCCCACATGGTCCATATGAGCATGCGAAATGACAACTATGTCCACATTTTTTAAATTGACACCCAATTTCCCTGCGTTGCGTATAAAGTTATCTGAAGAACCTGTATCAAAAAGAATGGTTTGCCCATGCCTCTCAATATAAAGTGAAAGACCATTCTCAGTTACTACCCCTTCCACATCATTAATTTTTCTGTTTTCAATTAATGTAGTTACTCCGATGGGTCTTCTTTCGGTCTGTGCGAGAAGGACCATTGGAATTAAACAGATTATAATTAAAGTTGTAATGATTTTTCTCAAGATATCCTTCCTTAGGTTTTTCTTATTGGGCAAATATGAGGTTTTTTCTTTTATTAGTTGATATGGAGAATTAAGCGCTGTGCGGTAAAAAGGGAGATTAATGTAGTGCCTATAGATTATTGATTATTTTAATATTTTTACCCATTTTGGAGGTGCCGGTGGGGTAGTATCATCCAGAAATCTTAAGGAGGATTTCGCCTTCGTGGCTGCCTAAGGTTATGGTGTCTGTAATGGCCCCGTCGAGGGTCTTTTATTTGGTTCCCAAATTTATTTGAACACTCTCTGATGACGGATTGATCAGCACCAAACCTTTGGAATATTCCCTTTCGTAAGTTGGTGTTCCTGTCCGAGCATGATAGTCTTCCGTCGGAGACCCGATGTCAATATCCCATTCTGGAAAGTAAGTGACTCCTTGGTATTTCATTGAGGGTTTGAAATAGAAAAAAGACCGGTCATTGGCACCGAGGAGGAACATAGCAAAACAATATCTCGAGGTCGTCCTTATTTGGGAATCCGTGGCTCCGTCGATGATTCCTGATTGGGCAAGATAAATCTTTCCTGAATGATTAGCCACTATCATCCTTTCTAATCCTTTTTGCCAGTCTGGATAATACTCTCTGAAGGGTTGCCAATTTGCATGGCAGAAAGCCTCATACATCTGCCCGTCGGCAAGAGTAAAATAATCGATATAGACACCTGTGTTGATGATAAGCAGCCTTTTCCCTATGGATGCCTTGACCTCACCGAGCAAAAGTCTCATGCTCACTTGCCAAGAGTCGATGACCGATTGCGGAAGAACACCCGGATCAGCGGTTCCCTCTCTTACAAAACTACTCCCCGATGTCGCCCTCGGCCACACATCATCCAGAAAGACGCCATCGAAAACAGGATTGGCATCCAAGTCATTTTTAATCCGATGTGCAAGAGAGGTTCTGTAGGATGCATTTCCAATATCCATTAGATACCAACCCCAATTTTTGTTAATTAGCCTGGAGCCTGTTTGTGCATCATGAACATACCAGCCTTCAGTTGCTCCTTCCCGATGGGTTAAAGCATTTTTGTAGTAAATTGCCCGAAAAAGAGGATTCAATTTCTTAATTTTCTGGATTTGTTTTGCCTTACTGAGATAGGTATCTATCATGTTGAAGTGCGAGGCGATAAAAGGGATATCTGCGTCACTGAAATCAGAGGCAGTGAGGAATTTATTAATTTTAAATGACGCTGAATTTGAGGTTTGGGCTGTAGAAATATAGTCTGAAGTTATTCCTGAATATGGTAAGGAAAAAAGAATGAGAATTGAGAGATTAATAAATGTCAAAATTTTCATTCGGGTTGTCGCTTGGTTCAGTAATATTAATATATTCTTAAAGATTCTACATCGAGAAACGCATGTGTACCAATCTCCAGACTTTCGTTGATTGTCAATCGTAGGCTTTAACATTTATAATCCTGTATAATACACTTGGTGAGGGATTACTCTAAAATTTTGACTTCCCCATGAGGTCTTGATACCATGTCGATGGAAGATTTATCTGGTAAACATCATATTGAGCCCCCGGATCTTTAATGGATTGCCCCCAAGCACTCCCAAAGAATATTTTTGTTCCTTTTTTGTTTAATTTGGCGAAAGAAGCATCTGGATAACTTTTAAGAACCGTACGAGTATTCGCTATTCTCCACACCCTTGGAGGAGGATTTTTTCTTTTCGTAAGCTCAACCATAAATGCTGAATGTTGATACCATTGGGTTTCTACACCAGGATATGATGGCCCATAAGTTGAAACCAGGCCCCACCCTGGTTTATCGTGCGAGTTGCCTGAAAAATGCCATTCTGGACTGCCGATTGGCCCAGCAAGATAAGTAAGTTCTCCCGTTTCTATATCCACCATAGTAGCCCAATATCCTTTTGACCACATCCCATCTTTCAATGCAAATCCGAAGACTACCTCCCTGCCTTCAGCACTTATTGCCATGTCGGCGTGACAACAGATACCCAAATCACGGGGGCCACTGGAAAAATCACGGGGGTATATATAATGATGGTCGCCTATCCAGACATATTTCCCTGATGGACTCATGGAAGCAAATGTGCCCAAACGCCATTTGGGATCGTCCCTCTTAAGTGTTGATATTATCTTACCGTTGTCTTTTCCATATAAATCTTTGTCATAAACAAGGATACCTTTATATGCATCTGGCCCCCAAGGATCAGGCAAATTATAATCTCTGCAATGGAGAATAAATGCCCAATATCTACTATCGTCTGAAGAATCCCCTTCTTCCATCATGGTGATAGAACAATATGGGTTATTAGCATATTCCCCTGGATATTCGGCTCTGAAATCATGAAGTATGGTGGCTTTATTCGTGCTAACCCGATATTTCATAATTTTTTTCTCATAGAAGTAATAAAGAATATCGGGGTCTTGCTTGTCCCATCTTGCATCAATGCCACTACCCCAACCGATGAGGGAAGATGGAATCCATTGGATAAAATTATAGGGTGGATTAGCATTATAAATGGCCCATCCGCTTCCTCCATAGGTCTGGATAATCAGACGAGTTCCGTCTGCATTTTCGATGTCATGCTTGGGATAGCCTGACTGGGCATAATTCCCAGCTGTGCTATTGGGTATTTCTGTTAGTGAATTTGTTATTCTTGTAATATTCGTGTGAAAATTTGGATCGGTAAACTGAACACCCTTTAGAGGTCTTGGAATATTAGGTACTGGATAAAAGGTAAAATTATCTATAACATAATCAAATGATATAACCGAAATAGGGAAAGCGAAGAAAAAAAAGTTAATAATAATTATTAAAATTGGAATTTTCACTTTGACTTGCATAAATTAATTTCTCCTTTAAGATTATCTACTAAAATTATTTCCCAAGAAGAACCTTCCGGAGTAGATATATCCGTAAAACTTTCCAGTGCTCTTTCAAAGCTTTCACATCTATTATATATGTGCAAACAACCACACTAACCTTCATAGTGAACCATTAAAAGAACTGAATATTCTCTGGAAACATCTCTTCAAATATTTTAGATGAAAAATCATAGGTCATTGTGGAGGACTATATCCACTTTACTGGCCTCCATTGAGACCATCCTAATTTTTCCTCAGCCAGAGTGACATCCGGTTTTGGCTGCCAGGGATCATCAGCATGGAGGGTTTTAAAGATAATCTTCGAGTGCGAGGTGGTTAACTTAATAATTTCATCTGCCACCTCAAGGATGGTTCTTATAAGACTTTTATCTTGTTAAGGATGAAATCAACAGCTCTGAATGGATCTAACATTCCTGCTAAGAAATAATTTTTCAAACTTCTAAAATAATCATTATGACGCGAATCATATTCCGCCAAATGATAATACAAAACGGCCAACCTTTTACGCTTTAGGTTAAGACCATAGGGGTAACGCTTGCATGCCTCCCTTAGAGTAACAAACTCATCTTCCCAGATCTTTCTCCCTGAGGTTAATTGGCTCGGATGCTTCCTATGCGATGCTAAACACTTAGGCAAGTAAAAAAACCTCGTCCTCTCAATCATCCTAAGCCACATATCGTGGTCGGCGGATTGAATGTCAGCTCTAAACAGACCAATCTCCTCGAAAAGTGTACGTCTAACCATGGCGCTTGAAACCGTCATTATGTAACACTTTAATAACAGTTCCTCTGGCTTGTTTAATTCACAAAAAGTGTTCGTGTAGATTTCAAATAACTTGTTGTCATTTTCATCGATAACGGGTACATTTGTATACACAAGGCCCACATCAGGATATTTATCAAATATTTTCACCTGCTCACTTAACTTGCTTGGATACCATAAATCATCATGGTCTAAAAAAGCAATTAAATCTCCTTTAGACTCCCTAACTCCCAAGTTCATTGAGGCTCCGACTCCCAGATTCGAGTTATTGGGATGAGTTAGTATTTTTATATTTGGTAAATAACTTCCTAAAATGTTTCTTGTTTCATCAGTTGAACCATCATCAATGACTAATATTTCATAGTCTTTGTAAGTTTGACCAAAAACACTATTTATTGTTTTTCTTATAAATTTCGCTGAATTATAGCATGGTATAATCACGGATAACCGGTTTTTAGACATAATCATTTTTCTCTACAAATTTGCATAGCTCTTCCTGAAGGACTCCTGGTCCACTCCGGAAATTAATATTAACTCTAAAACACAAATTTAATGAATTCAAAATATTTGCTCCCAAGAAAATCCCCAAAGTAAGTTTTATTACAGTAACTTAGCCGTTCTCGCTTTTACACCGAAATGCTCAGAATCGAAAACCATACGCCGACGACCTTCTTTCGAATGATTTAGGCTCAGACATCCAGAAATTTAACTTTTTCCTTAACTGCTAATTGAATTGCGTCTATAGAAATATTGGCCAGACATGGTGGTCTATCTACAAGTAAATCAACAAACTGACAATCCCAGCTGCACCGGAAACAATGCATTTCTTCATAGACACACGTAGCAGTATCTTCAAATTCAGGCCAAGGCAGAAACCGTCCAAAATGTCCGCCGCCCATGATGCAGACTGTCGGAATCCCTGCTAAATAGGCCAGATGCGTCAGACCAGTTTCAGCTCCGATCACCAGGCTTGCGTTGAGTACAACGTTCATGGCTTTAAGCAAGCTAGTTTTATTTATCATATTGACTAGATTTGGGTTAGCTACTTGAGGGGCTGAAAATCCGATCAATATGATGGTCTTTGCTGGGGGTATTCCAGCAATGATAGTTTGCAGCCATTCCTTGGTGAAGGAGCGATATTTGTTTCCGGCATCGGGGACAATAGCAACATAATTTCGATACGGGACTTGATCTCCGTCAGCAAGTCGGGCTTTTAGCTCAAAAAAAGCGTCTCTAAAAATATTTTTGACATCCGATTGTATCTCACATTTAGTAATCGCGGAAAATATTTCAAGTTCATGCTGAAAAATATGCCCATATTTTTTCCCCCCGGTAAAGTTGACTTGACCGATTCGATGAGTGCACTTCCTCCTAGCTGCCGGCGCTAATGTGTCCCCAACATAACAATATTTATTGTCGGCCCGAAGGATTTCTAGAATATCTTCACCTGCCCTTTGCCAACGATGAGGTGATAAATTTATTGCTTTTTCAAATTTAAATCGCAGCAAGTATTTAGCAATAAGCCATCCATAACGCGGATGATAGCGGAATTTGAAGTTATCGACTGCTATCACTGTAATACTAAAAAGATCATATAAACTGTTAACCCCTCGATTTACAATAAACACGCTCGTGTCGCCGTATGACTGCACGTAACGCAATAAAAAGGGAAAGAAAACAAAAGTAATCACCAATCAAATCCACCCGAATGAAGGGCCACGAACGCTTTTGGGTTGGAACCGGCAAAACTTGATTTAACAGTAAATCATAAATGGCATTAAATCCATTTGAAATGAACTGGGCTGTCTTGATTATTTTTCTGCGCCACAACAAACTCAAATGGTTTTTCCTCCCGCCTCTTTCATCAGGGCTAACAAACGTCCTGTCCCACTACCCACCTCAAGCAATCTACCCTGTCTGATGTAAGGCAAAAACGGATAGTAATAGAGAACTGCTCCTACTATCCATTTTTGGAGCCAGTTGATATAGACGGAACGATTCGTTAACTCTGGGTATCCTAATTTCAATTCCAGTGTACGGCGCTCCGCCCATTCCTTAAACCTATCCATCTTACTGATTTGGGTTCCACACTGATGAGGTCCGTAATCACAAGAGTAATATTTTCCGATATTGTTTGGAATAGGACGAGGATTTGTATACTTGAGTCCGCAGTCTAGACATTCTACAATATCAAACTCAGAAGGTTCCGATGCCAATAGATAGCATTTTGCACTTAAATATTTTTTAGTGCGATTCCTCCCGCACAATACACAAGGAACTTCCTCTAAAGAGGTGCATTCCTTTATCCCTCCAAGTTCAACTACTTTAGCACTTATCCCTTGGGGCAGAAGCCTTTCCCCTCGATGACCAGGCGGAATTTGTCAGCCCAGCCTCTACCCACTCAGGGAAACCACACCCCAAGAACCCATTCGCCTCCAGGCATAAATAAAATCTCTCCACTACCATCCATCCTCGTCATCTTTCAATCATTGGGTCTTTATTCTTACATACAATGTCATATATTCTTCGAGAAAATATCCTCTCCGAGAATTTTTCCTCGACTCTCTGCCGAGCTAACTCCCCAATTCTCAAGCAGTCCTTTGGGTCATTCATCAAGAGCCGGATATTTTCTTTTAAGGTTTGAACATCAAGCGGTGGCACAAGAACCCCTGTTTTCCCATCATCCACATAGTCCACGGAACCAGGCGTCTTTGTTACAATTACAGCTTTTCCCAATGCCATCCCCGCTAAAAATGCAACCTGTCCCGACGAGTAACTCTTGTTTTGAAGTGGCACAACCACACAACGGGCTCCCATAACTGTTTTAATAAAATCTTTCACACTTAGCCATGGGAGGACTTTCACTGTGGAGGGAATATTCAATCCCTGCAAGGCGGCTTGGGAGTTGACCATAATCACTGGATAGTTGAGATTTCGAACGGCATCAAAAAATGTATGATAATCCCGACCCGCCTGACCTATGGCGCATATATAACCTTGATCCCGATAATTTGGAGGAGATCGCAAAACGTCCGTATCTACCCCGTAGGGGACGAAAAGAAACTTCTTAGAATCGGAGCCAAGAAGCTTGGGATAATATTCCACTTCATAGCGACTGTGACAAATCGCCATTTCCACTCCAGACATCGCTATCCGAAGAAGAGGTAATACTTTATGCATCCTTTCATGAATAATAAATGATACGATATATTGTGGTGGTTTCCTTATTCCAAGCACTCCTCTCAGAAATGCCAAAGGAGCGCCAAATGAAAGGTGGGAGGACACAATTGCATCGTATTTATTCATCTTGACGAATGCCCTTAACCCAAGAAGGAGCATAGCCCTATCATATTGAAAAACCCTTCCGAGTGGAGTCATGCTATAACCCCACATTTCCCTTCCCAGATAATCGAAAATAACTCCTGGTTCATTTATGACATGTCGCCATATCCATTTCTCCCCCTTTGATAGCCAACCATTCAATGTTAATATCCTCATTTTTTTCTCCATCATTTAAATCTTTCGCTTACTGCCGAATAGTAGGACATTAACGAATGCTATATAGCGCGGTATAATTTCTTGCACTAAGAATAAGAAATAAGATAATTCTGGATCTTTTCTGAATGATACTGAATATCTCTGAAGGTCTTTCTGGTGGTTTTGATCAACTGTCCCTTTCCGGAATCCCTTTTTTTCACTCTAAGCATGAAATGGCTTCCGCTAGCATAATATCGTTTTCGCCCTGTAATAATAAGGCATTTCTCATCTTGACTCAAGAAATATCTGACTCTATCGCTGGATTAAGGCTTTTACAAGATTATCATTCTTACTCAGCGACCTTCTATACTCCTTTTCCAGGCTCTCAGTGAACAATTCGACTTTAATTCCCCTCCTTTGCATATTGGAATAATACCTTTTTTTTCTGTGTGGAAATTTCCTGTCTCGTTCTTCGTTTAATCTCATTCTTTAAGCTCGATGGTGTCTTAAAAATGATTTGAATCATTCCATCCTTGTAAAATCTGCCATTCAACCGAGAAGAAACAAAGATGCCTTCGTTGAATTGGAATTCTGGAAAATCTATTATATTCAAAACATCCAAACGCATACCGTAACACATTCCCGAAATGGAATTGTTTTTTAGACGCCCCCGCAATTCATAAATTATTCTGTATATTTCTGCCGTTATATTCCTTCTTTGGTTAAATATAACATCAGGGACACAGTCCGCTGCGATAGCACATAACCGCGGATCCTAGGTAAACCGCTCTACAAATTTAATTATGGGTTCCTTGCCCTTAAACTCACAATCCGCATCCAGAAATATGACGTAAGGGATTAAAAGGTCATTCTTTAATTGTTGATCAAAAAAGCCGATCGCTTTATTGATTGCTCTGGTCTTACAGGTTTAAGATAGATTCAGGCAACGGAGCATCAAAATTATCTGCAATCTGACCCAGGAGAATAAAACGCGAGATAAAAAGCGCAACGTACCCTGCCTCCTGCCCACTCTTGCACTTCATTGGGTCTGGTTAAATGATAAATCACAGACCCTACTGCACCAACTTTGGGATTAGCTTTAGCAATCATTACCATTTCGGTGAGCGTATTAGGAGCAACTAAAGTATCATTATTTAGAAGCCATGCATATTTAGCCCCATGCTTGAGCGCATAGCGGATACCCACATTGTTCCCGCCAGCAAAACCAAGGTTCACACCTGTCTCAACCAGTTCAATTTCAGGGTATGCCCTCCGAATCCATATAACCGAGTCATCGGTCGAGCCATTATCCACCACTATTACCCGAGAGTTTTGATAATCAAGCCCCTTCAGCGAAGACAAGCACTTTAAGGTATCCCGCCACCCGTTCCAATTCAAAACAAGAACAAGAACAAAAGGCATCTGTTCATTCAGCTTCACTGTAATCAAGAATACTTTTACAGAAATTTACGATCTTATCGCAATTAGAAGAATTTCTTCGCCAGCTTGTTCATCAAATCGTTGGAATAACAACTCAATATAATCCGCTATCTCTGCCAACAGCTTTCCTATACAAATCTTGTGAATCATGTTGCTTTCACTACGTCTTTGAAGCATGTTGCTCGCTTTCCATATCCAGTGCGCACGTGGAATGATATGACAGTATCCCTCGGTGAAACCCGCTTTCCTTGCTAGGCAGAGCAAAGTGTCCTTCGAAAACAAATATAAATGCCGTGGAGGTTCCAACCCACGCCAATTTGATTTATAAAGCCTGTGTCCCAAAGACCTTACATTCGGTGAATAAGCAACAAGGTACCCACCATTTTTCAGAACACGATGACACTCCTGTAATAATGTCACTGGCTCCGGTACATGTTCGATCACATGGCTCATAACAACAACATCAAAAAATCCCTCAGAGTACTTTTGCTCAGATACTTGGCCTAGATGTACATTTAATCCTTTGGCATGTGCAGTTTTTACTGCAATATGATCTATGTCTATCCCTTCCGCTTCCCAGCCCAATTCTTGAAAGCGTATGAGATCTCTTCCGCTGCCACAGCCAACCTCTAATAACCGCCTGCCAAGCACAGGCAGTTGCGTTACTATAATATCTGCATCAAAACGGCGGCTTGGATGTAGGTAAAGCAACAAGCCCAAAAAGCGGCCATATATTTTTGTATGTAATGCCGAATGTTTAAACCTAAGATAATCATTTTTAGCACGCTGGAACAAGCGATATAAAAAAGATCCCACCCTCATATTATAATGAGTATAATAATTCACATACAACTTACCAATGTCCTCGAACATTGGCATCGGGTCTAACCATACTAAGCCACATTCTAAGTTTGGACACTTTAAAAAATTCCACTCTCCTGGCGCATCGAAAATACGGTCCTTCAAGTCTTGATATAAAAGTTCACCTTGCGTCCCACAAATATAGCATTTTTTAATAGAATGGGTACGAATTTTATTGTCACTTTGAACCATATTAGGTTGGTCCGCTAATTGCTGACCGCTGAAAGCATTAATTCCATTTGCCTTCGTATTTGAGCATATTCATCAGATACTGGCCATATCCATTTTTCATTAGGGGTCGTGCCAGCTTCTCCACCTCTTCGGCATTAATATAGCCCATCCGATATGCGATTTCTTCAATACAAGCTACTTTCAAGCCCTGCCTTGCCTCAATGGCCTCGATAAAGTTGGCAGCCTGCATGAGGCTCTCATGGGTTCCGGTATCCAGCCATGCGATTCCTCTGCCCAATTTCTCCACATGAAGCGCCCCCATCTTGAGGTAAGTCCGATTGACATCAGTTATCTCCAACTCACCTCGGGCTGAAGGCTTAAGACTTACAGCAACATCAAGCACTCTATTATCGTAAAAATAAAGTCCGGTCACGGCCCAATTGGATTTGGGTTGAGAGGGTTTTTCTTCGATTTCCAGAGCCTGCCCCACTTGATTAAAACTCACAACACCATAACGCTCTGGGTCCTTCACCCAATAGCCGAAAACGGTTGCCCCATCTTTCTTGCTGGCAGCTCTCTCCAGCTTCTCAGTTAGACCATGTCCATAAAAAATATTGTCTCCCAGGATTAAAGAAACATCATCATTTCCCACGAATTCACGACCAATGATAAAAGCCTGTGCCAGCCCCTCAGGCCGCGGCTGCTCGGCAAAGGCAAATGAAAGCCCCCACTGTGAACCGTCTCCCAGAAGCTCCTGAAAGCGGGGAATATCCTCAGGAGTAGAGATAATAAGGATCTCGCGGAGGCCAGCCAGCATCATTACGGATAGGGGATAGTAGATTAAGGGCTTGTCATAGACTGGCAGTAGTTGCTTGCTTACCACCCGGGTAATAGGATAAAGACGGGTTCCTGAACCACCGGCAAGTATAATCCCTTTCATGGTCTCCTCCTTATCATCTTGCTGTCCGATGGGTTATTTAGTAAGCTTATTTCTCGACTTCCATAGTTGGTTTCAATCCATCTCCGGTATTCCCCGCTTCGTACAGACTCTATCCATTCCATATGATTCAGGTACCAATCCACCGTGGCTTCAAGGGCCTCCTTAAAGCAATACTTGGGACTCCATCCCAGGTCTCTTCGGATTTTGGAGGAATCGATAGCGTAACGCCGATCGTGCCCAGGCCGATCGGTCACAAAGCGGATAAGCTTCCGGCTTGATTCCTTACCAGATCGACCCAGGTGGGCATCCAGTAGATCACATAGAATGTGGACGATCTCTATATTCTGCCGTTCTTCTCCTCCTCCAATATTGTATGTTTCCCCGGGGTTTCCTTCCTCCAAAACTCTGATAAGAGCGCCGCAATGGTCTATAACATAGAGCCAATCACGAATATTTTTCCCGTCTCCGTAGACAGGCAGGGGTTTACCTTCTATGATATTTAAAATTATCAAGGGAATGAGCTTTTCAGGGAACTGATAAGGGCCGTAATTATTCGAGCAATTGGTAACGATGGTGGGAAGGCCGTAGGTGCTAAAATAGGCTTTGACAAAGTGGTCAGAGGCAGCCTTTGAGGCCGAATAGGGACTTGAGGGGTTATACGGTGTTCCCTCCGTAAAATAACCCTCCGGTCCAAGGCTACCGTACACCTCGTCAGTGGATACATGAAGGAAACGAAATCCCCCTGGCCTGCCCCGAGTTTCCCAGTAGCGCAGGCATGCCTGTAGGAGTCGGAATGTGCCAATGACGTTCGCCTCCAGAAAAGCCTCGGGCCCCAGGATGGAGCGATCAACATGAGATTCAGCGGCAAAGTGAATGACACCCTCAAATTTCTCTTCGGTAAAGAGTTGATCGAGGAGGGAGGCCTCCCGTATATCTCCATGAATAAAGTGATGCCTTTCTCTATGATCGGCTGGGAGATCTTCAAGATTGGAAAGATTTCCAGCATAAGTCAGTGCATCCAGATTAATGATGCGCCATTCTGGCCTGAAAGTAAGGACATGATGGATAAAGTTTGTACCGATGAAACCTGCACCACCGGTGACTAATAAAGTCTTCATGATTATCACCACCACTCTATTGCTTCTATTGCGGATTTTTCCAAGCTAGCCTCAGTAAGTAAACCCCGTTAGAAATTCCAGCGGGGCATTATTTCTAACGGGGTAAAAGTTGCTAGACCTCATCTCAATACGTTCCAATAATCTAAGTCTTCATTCTTTTTTATCTTCGTTAGCGTACGGTAGGCCTTAATTTTGGCCCAAAGAGTTATTAGGGCATATGCCATGACCAAAAACTTAGGCTTAATGCCCTTCAATCTAAACCAAACTTTAATTGTATGGTTGTCCGTAGCTCCCCACCATCTATAATCATCACCTAATGGTTTCTCAAACAATTCAACCCTTGTCCCTTTTCTTTTTAGATACGAATAATATTCATGGTATCGCCGAGCAGAAACCTCCTGTCTTGTTCTCCTTTTGATTTCGCTGCGGAGTTGCGATGGAGTCTTAAAAGCAATTTTAATATTCCTGTCCTTCAGAAAGTAGCCGTCAAGTCAGGAGGATACGTACATATCCTCTGCGAATTGAAAATCTGGAAAATCTATCTTTTTGAGGATATCTAACCGAATAGCATAGCACATACCTGAAATGGAGTTGATCTTCACCGATTGACCCAATGTGTATGTCGATCTGTAGATTTCAGCGACAATATCTTTTCTCGAGTTTAAAAATACATCTGGCAAACAATCCGCTCCTACTGCACACAATCGGGGATTTTGTTCGAACCGGTTGATAAAATTGATTAGGACGTCTTTACCAAGAAACTCGCAATCTGCATCCAAAAATATTACATAACGAATTTTAAGATCATTATTTGAAATTTGGTCAAAAAACTTGATAGCTCTATTGATTGCTTTGGTTTTCCCCTTCTCTGTCATGGACACAAGAGCAACTCTATTTGGATTCTGCTCTTCAAGCCCCTTAACAATTTCTTCTGTTCTGTCATTGCAACCGTTTGCTACCACCACAACTTTGACCAAGTACCCAACTGGAATATTTTGGCTTAAAACATTTTCCACTGCTTTTTGTATAACTTTTTCCTCATTATGAGCCATGATGGCTATCGGGAGTAATTTACTGCTATCCTCCTTTGTGACGGGCACTGCTATCACCCTGTTATTTTGTCCTTTTGATTAGACGCTCCATCTGTTTTAATGCATGGAGGCACTTTGTTTATCTCATTTTTTAGAAATAAATTTCTTCCGGCGATTAAGAATTATTTGGCTCGGGCCCTTATGGCATCACGGGTGAGTTTGTTGTCCAGGAGAGTCTTGCCGGCTTCGATAACAGTCACGTGAGCGTCCGGCGATCCCACTTTAAAGCCAAGCTTGTAAATTCTTGTTTTCCCCTCTATCTCGAGATCTATTGAATCATCATTCTTGACGAGTTTGATCTTTTCTCTCAGAGCAGCTTCGCTTTTAACAAGGGTATCCTTGTCACAAGGAAGCATCACGTGAAGAAAGATTTCGGCTGTCTTCTGCTCTATTGGCTCCACCTCCACACGCCAGCAGCCGTGTTGCATGTAAAAAGGCCCGGCATTGGCCACGCCTTCACCATGCATTGGCCACTGGTTATATTCTGCATCCATAAACTCAAAAGCCTTGCCATTTGCATGGTCACTTCTTATGACCGCCGTGCCCTCCGGCAGATCTGGTATCCCATAACCATACGGCACCATGTTGATGCTGTTTGCCTTAGGATCTACACCTTGAATTTTACCCCATCCCTGGTACAAGACATCATCAACCGGCCAGTTAGGGCTACCATAGCTTCCATATGAATAGGCGTTGGCGGTTTCCCCTAAGTAAACAAAATCACCCATCTCAAAGCCATCCAAACTTTGAACAAAAATAGTATTTCCACCTTTGTAAGGTTTGCTTAGCGCAGTTTTTCTCGTCCCTTTTGAATCGGAACCACCCACCACGCGGGTAATGTGTCTCTCTGGAATTAAAGTCCGGACTACTAATCGCCCCTCTGAGGGGCCGCAATTCCATCCTCTTATTGTCACAATGTTTGTGTCTCTGGATTCAGAAATTCCTCCATGTTTGCTTCCACGGAGTCTTACTCCTGCAGGTTTTCCTGGTATTTCCTTGCTGTAAGGAATAACGCCATCAAATGTTTCCGTCCCATTGAGCTCCGGTCGATAGATCGAATGAAGGAGCCACCTTTTAGGATATTCGACCTTGGTTGAAGTCACTCGGTCAAAGACTACAATATATTCATCTGGCCGAAGAAACAAAAGACTTCTTGTAACAAGTGATACCTTAGGTTCGTGGCCATCGCTCGTCACATGAACAGAATTATAGGACCGAGTAATGTCCGCATGCAAATAATCATAGAATCCTGGCATGGTCTCGAACTTAGTAATACCGCCAAGGTAATGCTCAGTGTCATTCGCTGCCGCAGCTGTCAAAGTGGGAGGCGCCCACCTCTGTCCTCCGTCATTGGCATAGCCAACCCACACCGGGTCCGTTTTATCTTTGTTCAGGGCTTCTCCAGGACGGTAAACAAGAAGGGAATTATGTGCTACCGTTCGCTGTGTGTAATTGCCGAGGTGTGGAGTCTCTTCATACTGGCCGCTGTCGATGGCCAGCCAACCTTTCCTATAGACTTGAAAACTTCCTTGATCGCGATGGCCATGGATTAGGAAATGACTTGAGGCCTTGAACCACAGGAGAGTGCCAGCCGGATCTTCCCAAGAGCTCCGCATCACCACTATGCCTGCTCCCTCGGCTCTTCCCTGGGAGAAGTCTGGTTGAAGGGGTAGACCTGAATCAGTAGAGCCGAAATGATATGCAAGAGGAAGTCGTACTTGAGTTGGCGACTTTGCTTCAACCGATCCATCCCGGAAGATGATATCCCAGACCAGAGGCGGACCGGCTCCAACCCATCTGTCTGTGGGGAAAGGTCCACCAAAGGGGGTAACTTTGAAGTCGTCTCGGCACTGAATGAGCCAGTTGAAGACTGCGGCCAGATCAAATTTACCCTGTCGTGAAGCGACGCCCTGGGCCTGTGCGATATTGATGAACGGCCCTCCTACGGCAGTGTAACCGATGTAACGGTAGTCGCCGAAGCGGACTAAGCCCCCCGGTTGATCAATCCTGCCATTTGCATTATCGTATCGAACATGCGTCCGATAGGGAAGCATCTGGTAGAGCCAGAAAAGAGGGTACCCCGTCAAGGCTGTTGTTTTTTTGTATAAGTCAGATGCACTTGCAGTATCCCATACGTCTAAAGCCCATAATTGTCCGGGATAAGGAAACTCGCCGTACATTGTCCCCGACGAATATGCTCCCCCCTTGCAAGTAACCTCAATAATGGCAAGATTCTGATAAATATGCCAGGAAGCAAAAAAGTCACAGTAATCTTTAGCTTTCTTATCAACTGCTGCTGCTCTGCTTGGATCTTGAGGATAGATATACTTGCCGTCGCCATAAAAGGCGAGGCCATAATATCCATACATTTCGTGGGTACCTCTAAAACGTCCTTGCGTACCCACCGCGGCACGCATCTTATCGGCTACGGCAGTAAAATTATTGAAGACTGTGGCACGCTGCTCTGGCGTCATGGCTTGAAAAAGCCAGTCATAACAGGCAATGAATTCGGGCGTGTATCTCCAGTAATAGTCGAGATCCTCTGGCGGGCGGAGTTGCATAAGCATGGCAGAACCAAGTTTGCCATACTCAGTGATCGAACGGCTTGAGTAATCGTAGCCTGGAACCTCGCCCACAATGTAAAGAAAAGCGAGGCATATACAGGAATAGAACGAAATTTCAGATTTGCCGGGAGTGTATTTGTCTGCAAAATTTTTTAAAATAGCATAGTATTTCGTCTGCGCATTCTTCTTATCTGCGCAACGCTTTTTGATACTCTCCAGTCTCTCTTTAGTCAGATAGAGTCTGGGATGCCCTTCGCGAATCGTGTATTCGGACTCAATTTTGGCTTCGGCATAAAACGGGTAAGCACAAGTAAGAAAAACTATAAGTGTTAAAAGAATTCCCCTTATTGTACCTCTTTTTCTTTTAGACTTTACCATTTCTTTCGCACCATCTCCTCTGCGATTTTGCGGAGCTTCGTCGCTTTCTCAATGCCCATAAGGTCCTCATACCAGTTGGGCGGAAGCTCGACCTGATATGTATCTATATCGCCGCCTTTTTCAATGGGCGTTCCCCAATTGGACCCGAAGAATATCTTGGTACCGAAGCGGTCAAAGGTCGCAAAAGGATCATCTACATAGCTCTCCCGATTTACGTGAGTATGACAGATTCTCCATATGCGTGGCGGAGGATGCTTTCTTTGTGTTAGTTCTACAAGGTGTATGGAATATTCCGCCCAGTGGCTCTGCTTGATAGGGGCAGGGTGATACGTCGAAACTAACCCCCACCCCGGGGTGAAAATGGAACTGCAATCATAATGCGTTTGAGGACCAACCACCTTTCCCGTCAACACGGTCTCGGTTCCCGTCTCGATGTCGCACATAGCATAGCATCCATCGCTCTTACCACCCGGGCTGTACGTGCGGCCGCCAGGATAGAAGATAATCTCCCTTCCCTCATCATCAAGCCCCGGGCCGCAGTGCCAGCCTCCCCCGTGGGTCAATTTCACAGGAGGTTTCTTGAACTCCCGATCGTAGACGAGCATGGGTGCAGTCCCCAGGAGCACATATTTCCCTGAAGGGCTCATGCCGACCCAATTGCCACCACCCTGGCCTTCGAAACCCGGTATAGGCAAGTTAATCTTTCCCACAATTTTATCTTCCACCCGATCATAACAAAACACAGCAACATGTGCCCACTTATCACCCCCGCGTGGCGCTCTAAGCAGGAAAGCGAAGTACCTGCTGTCGTAAGAGCAATTCCCTTCCTCGGCCATTGTGATAACAGTCGCCCCAGGAAAATCTTTATTAAAATCGTGGACTACTCCAAACTTTTCAGTCTTTACATCATACTTAGAAAGAGCCGTTGGTGGTGAAAAGTAATAATAAAGTACATTCGGGTCGTGTGCATCCCACCGGGGATCGACCCCTTGGTTCCAGTTCACCGCCCTTGTGTCAAGGGATTTGATCAACTTGAAGCGCTTGGCATCATAGAGGACTTGTCCGCTTCCATATGACCCTTGAAATAAGAGATATGAACCATCGGCATTGTCGTAGTTATGCTTGGGGTAGGCGGGGTGCATCAAGGACCCATACTCCTTTTTTGCCCAGGGGCCCAGTTTATCTATCTTCCGGTCGCTTATGCGGGTAATTTTGGTGCCAAAGATCGGATCAAAGTATGGAATACCCTTCTCTGGTTTGGGAATATTCGGCTGTTGATAAAATTCGGTTCCCAAAACATACTTGTGCCTGATATGCTTTCCGTCTATTTCATATTCAAAATACTTCTCATCTTTTCCTCCCGCTTCAAGCACGGCCGCTTTAGCCCCGAAAGCAAGGCACAGAAGTAAAACTGCAGTCACTAATCTCCAAGCTGTATGTCTTCTCTTTCCCATATTCAACGAGTGATAAGGCATAGCTTCAGTCATCCTCTCCTTGGCGAATCAAAGATTCAACAATCATTTTTTCCAGATTCAAAGAAACCTCTAAGGGGGTATCGATATTGTAATCATCTCTGTAGATGAAAGTAGGTTTTTCCTTATAAGCATAGTGGTGCCAGACGGGTGAAAATTCGGTTATTAAATAATCTCCATTGTCTTTAATAATATCGATATTAATCCAACGAGCTTTCAAATCACGAGCCAGCTTCTCGGACAATTCTATAGCCTCTTGCGGTATTTTGCTCCACTCTCCTATGCCCCCACCATCAATATTCACCTTCCATTGATCTTTGTTAGCCTGGATCCGCCAATGCGCCTCAACAACCTTATAATTCCCAACCACGACTTTTAAGTCTCGATTTATTCTAACAAATTTTTGGGCTAAAAGGGGCGGGGAAAGAAAAGGGTAAGGCATCTTTCCTGCTTTGATCAGATGATAATAAAAGATTCTTTTGCTAATCATTGACATGTAATACTTAGCCGACCCAAGATTGAAAAGGTTGAGCGTTGAGAGATTAAAATATTTCTTTAACTGCTTTTTATCTGTTATTTTGAAGACGGATCCTCCTCCAGCACCATATCTATTTTTGATGACCATAGGGTACCCTAATTCCTCATCTGCCAACTTCACTGATTCTTCCGAAAACAGGGGGTATGTCAAGGGTATTGGATAGTTATGGATTCTTAAGAACAGGTATTGTTTGTATTTGTCATTATAATATTGGACCAGCCGTGGGTCCGGATACGTTTTAAGATTTGGATACATCGACATGATATACATCAAATTGTCATGAACTTCGAAAAGGGACAAAGGACAATTAGAGCCATATTTAAATGTTGGATAATAGATAAGGAAATTAGTTTGACTGTAGTTATAATCAATCCATTCATGATTTTTAAAGTCCAGAATAATGCAATTAACCCCGCATTCCTCTAACACCTTCTTAAAAGATAGAAAACGTTCTTCTGATTTAAATAACACTGCATTTAGCATGGCAAGTATATCTTTCTATTGATTCTCTTATTTTCTTAGATATTTTGAAATAAAAATACCTCTATGGTTTTATCACGATTACTTTACCAGTAACTGGGTTTATTATTTTCCCATCTCTATAATATTCGAAATATTTTTCCATCGCTCTGCCGCCCCCATGAACATGCTTAACATTGGTAAAACCCATTTGCATCATTTCATGCGCCAGACCGGCACCACTTGCTTCTGATAATCAGTAACAATAAGTAAATATTTCTATTCCTTTTTGGGGATATTTTTCAAGTAATTCCTTTCTGTCCTTCATGTCTAAATTAAATATTCCTGAAATGTGTCTTGCACTAAATCTTATTCCTCCAGAATGAACTATAATCGCTTTTCCACTCTCTTACTTAACGTAGGCTTCATAAGCCGAAATCCGAGGAACCTCGGGGAAGACTTCCTCGTCCTTTAAATCCTTCTGAAATGGTGTTGGTGTTTGAGCATCTATCTGGGCGGCTAAAAACAAAATAATTACAGCAATAAACAGCACACAATTCTTCATATTCATAGACCACTCTTTTCCTAAAGATCTTGATAAAACGAATTCTCTCCTGTCCTTATTCATGTTCCAATCGTACATTTTGGCCAGCTCAAGAGCTTTTTCCCCACATCTATTCTCATATCTCAGTACCTTAACAATTCAATAGTTTTGCTGGCAAAAATCCCCGGGGCTAACAGGCACCAAAATATTTCCATCAATAACTATGGCCGCCAATAAAACGCTAAGAACTCCTTCTGGAAACGAAGAGATATTCCTCCGCTGCTTCTCATAACCCATTTTTAATGCTCTTGCGCACTGGATATCTTAATTCAATCACCCCTAAAACATAACGAAGAGAAGTTCGCGAGAGAAATGCTTCTAATTTTTTAACGTTTGCGGTTCATTAAGGGGGTGGCTATTTTCTTTTAATTGACTATTCAAACTCGCAACGATGCCCATGAATAACCAGAAGGTCGCCATCAAATTATAGTAAAGCGATTGATCGCCACTAATACTTCCGACGAGGTGCACAATGACACAAGTGAAGAAACCTAATCCAATCCCTTGTCCCAGTTTTAGCCTTGAACGCTTGAATAACTTGTAGGATTGTCGCAAAAGCGTAAAGATGAATATCACAAAAATAGTCGCGCCCACCAAACCTTGTTCAGCAAGGATTCTAAGAAACAAACTATGGGTTATGTATCCTTCCTGTGTAACGAATGTTTCGAACCCAATTCCTAACAAGGGTTCTTCCTCGAAATACTTCATCGCTCTTTCCCATATCTGCTTTCTTCCGGTTACTTCCAAAGTAGCACCTCCAATATCAAAAGCGCTGGATTCTCGTTGTTCTTCTGATATTTCTTCTTTATCCAAAAAGGTCATATCGATTCTCTCAACTACAGAGTTAGGTAAAACAAATCTATAAAAAATAAGCAAGGCAATGAGTAATAAAAGTAATTTTCTATCCTTTATGATACCTAGAATCAGAATCCCTGCAATAGCAGACGTGTACGCAGCCCGTGAGTACGAATACACGATGGGATAAAAATTACATGCACAAACGAATAAGACGAAATACTTAAGCTTCTTGTTTTCAATATAGTATGAAAGGCCCAGCAGCAGAAATGTATACATGGTGTAAAATACCCCCAATTCATTTGGGCCAAGAAAAGTGAAAGGGCCAGATATTCTCATAGAATGCGAATAATGCCAACCTTTAAACCACCTGAAGGTAGTGTAAAAATTGAAATCCATAACCAGCATGTTAAGGCAAACACAAACAATAATCCATTTTACGATCTTTTCTTTGTCTATATTATTTATTGCGATAAAATATATCAACGGAAGGATCATGTAATTCTTCCAGTCCTGTAGTCTAATCAGATCTATATCGGGGGAAAATTCCATGAAAGTATAACCCCTTATCAAGTTGATAATACTCCCGAAAACTACCAGTATAACGACACCATTGACGAAAGAACTTCTAAAAATTCTCCTGTTCTCCCTTAAAGCCCCCAAAAGCCACCCAAGAACAATCGAAATCAGAAGAAAATCTGCAAACTGGTTGCCCCCCGGGAATTCAACAATTTTCTTCATGGCTGATATGATTGGGACAAGTGTGATAAAAAATAAAATTCCAATTTCCACCCTAAATAGGGTCATAAACATGACCGGGAAAGAGACTATATAAATAAGCAGAGGACCGTAATAAGTCACCATATAATTAAACCCCTTTCAAACACTCTGTTACTCGGTATTTACCGTTCTTTTTCCAAGAAACATATATCGAGCCAGTTCACAAGCAGAGAGATATATGGGCGTTGATGGACAGATTCTTTGTAATAGATAAGGATCTGACTGGGCAGAAATTACTCCTGGCTCAGTAGAAACCACAGTTTTCACACCTATTTCCTCGCAATACCTTTTCAATTCTTCATTGAAATCCTCTATTTTTCCATTGGGAATTGCAAAATGTCTGACCTTACATCCGATCCTTGCTTCAATTTCCATCTTCGATTCATAGATCTCCTGCTTTGCCTCCGGAAGTTCCATCCTGCTCAATGTCGGATGGCTCACAGTATGAGCTCCGAAGGATATCTTGTTTCGGCTCATTTCCATTACCTCGTTCCAATTTAGCATTTTCCTCTCATTATCATCCCCCCAAATTTCCTTTACACTCAAAATTTCAGATAATTTCTCCATAGCAAGGGTCTTTTCCTTATGCTCCAGTCGAACCATCACCTGGAAAATTTTTGTAATGGCAGCTCTTTCCCCACGCTGAGTTGATATGTCGAGCACTTCGCCCCCAAGGAGGTCCGGAAAGCAAAGGGTTTTTGCCTTTGTTACTGACAAGATATTGATCAAACAGTCTACCCAGGGCGCTTTGTTTGTGCCAATAAAACCTGTGGTTAAATATATAATAGCAGGTAGATCGAGCTCCCTCAGTACAGGATATGCGAGGGTGTAATTATTTAGATAACCATCATCTATAGTTATAACAACCGAAGGTGATGTAAACGGATTTCCCTTAGTAACTCTATTAGCCAATTCATCCATAGTGACAACGCTGTACCATCTTTTTATATGCCGCATCTGCTTCTTGAATTCATGAACATCCAGATGCGGAAGCCCATAATCATTGGACGAGTCAGAAGAAAAACGATGATAGAACAGAATGGCCGCATAATGCTTCTTCCTGAATTTTGTCAGAATGAGAATTAATAAATGCAATGCCCCCGAGTAATAGATCCCAAAGAACAAAGCGCCCTTTAGGATCTCCTTAAGTCTCTTGTTCAAAAATAAATTGGCCTCCTTTCCTTTAACCCGAGAGTTAAGTCCCCGCTCCTCCCTTTGTGAGGGGGAAGGGCATATGTCTAATGAGAAAACAATGTTATGGTGCCACACCGGACCTGCCCATCATCTTAAGTACAGCACTCCTTACATCCCTATCTAAAAGTAAAATCAACGCTCCGTAAAAGAAAGCCCCAGCCGGGATTTTTGTAAGAAGGTTTCTCAAGGGCGACCCACCGTCTATGCGGCTTATTATCAAATACATAGCACCAGCACTAAGTAGATATAATAGAGCAGACCGATAATCAATCCGGAACTTAAACTCCTTAAACGCATAGTAAGTAACTACAATCGTATAAAAGACGTTCGCAATGAGCGTTGCCTGAGCGGCACCAATTATGCCGAAACGGGGAATCAAAATTAAGTTTAACCCAACATTAAGAGCACAAGCGACAATCATTATAATGGTCACCAAATGGGTCTTCTTTCTAATAAACAACCCATTATTTAGCACGATTGAGCACGCATATATTGATTGCCCGATAACGACGTAGGGCAAAACAGCATACGCTGCGGAATATCTTTCCGTAGCCAAAAAGGCTATGAGATCCCTTCCTACTGCAATAAAACCAAAGACTACGGCGAACATTATCAAAAGGAAATATCTAAACGCTTTCGTAAAAAATTCCTTTGTTTCCTCCTCCCCCTTACTGACCAGTATATTCAGATAAATCGGCGTCATCGCATAGTTTAGTGGATACATAATCATTTCTGTAGCATAACTGGCCAAATTGTATCCCGCAGTATATAAACCCACAAAGATCGATCCCAAGTACAACTGAACTAAATACCTATCAAAATAATTGAGAACAAGATGGCCCAATTCAGCCCAAATCAGCGGAAATCCGAATTTCATTGACTCTTTAAAAATTCCTATCGAGAAATGTGAAAGGCTTATTTTCGCCCATTGGCGACATATATACATCAAAAGAGTAAAGATTAATATCCCCCATATCATTTGACCGATATAGAAACCGTACAACCCCTTTACAATAAAAAAAATTAAGAAAATACCAAAGAAAAGCGACCCATATCGTTGCATTACTGCTATTAGATTGTACAGCTTCGTTCTTTGCTCCGCTCTCAAATAACTCGTGAGAATAGCGCTCATACAACCTGTAAATATAATGACAGAAACAACAGGCAGCAATTTAACAACATTCCTGTCCAGATTTGTATGCACCAATTTACCTGCCAGTATGAGGAAAACACCAACACTTAACGCTACCGCCATAGAGGTTAAAAAAACCGTTGAACAAAACTTCGCAAGCTGATCTCTTGATTTGAATTCCGCATAAAATCTTACTATTGATTCGGGAAGTCCCAGTTTTGTTACTGCTGTGACTATTAAAAGCGTAGTCGCAATTAGGCTTAGTATTCCATAATCGCTGACAGAAAAGACTCTGGTGAGAATCGGAAATGAAATAAACCCAGCAGCCACTACAATAATTCGGCCAGCAAAATAGTGAGACGACTGCTCTAATAGCGTTCTAATTTCGGACAAGATTACCTCTATTTGCTTTGATATGCTTTCTCGAATTCCTCTATGATGCGGTCAAGATGCTTATACGTCAGGTCCTGGTGGATCGGCAGCCCAAGAAGTCTTGTCTTCAGATATACGGCATCTGGGAATTCCTCCCATGCAACTCCCGGATGAAATCTATCCCACCAGGGGTGGGTTATGACCCCCCTACTCTTAAGTGCTTTATATAGGGTCTCTCTTTCCTCGGCACTCTCGAGAATAATAGGGAAGAACAAGGGGCAAACACCAAGGGGGAGCTCCTTGAAAGGCAGGACTCCTCGTTCATTTTCAAGAAAATAATCAAGCAGATATTCAAAGTTTCTTCGTCTGATAATCTTTATTTGTTCAAAATTTGTCCTCTCTATGATACGTTTTGATAAACTGGAGATTCCCCACGATCTGAGGGCTTCTACAAAAAGATATGAATCTGGTTTTACAAGGTACAACCCTTTCCGATTAAAATATTTTCTGAATCCGGCCAGCATCAGTCGGAAGGATGATAGGGATAGATAAACACCATTATATAGGAGATTTATACCATTTTCTTTAATTGAATTATTATTGCCGATGGTTTTGTACTTTAATAATTCTGCAGCGTAAAAACACGTAGCGAAGAAATTTGGTTTTTCAGGAGAATGATTGTAGCTAATATTCTTATTATTTATTACTAATACTCCTCCATTAGGAACGGGTAATGTCTTCAAAAGACTAAATATACTGACATCCCCATAAGAACCTAAAGGCTTTCCGTTGTGAGTACTTAATAGCGCATGCGCACAATCCTCGATCAGAAAAAGATTCCTCTCAACACAAATCTTTTTTATTTCGTTGATAGGTTCAGGGAACCCTAAAAAATGGGTAACCAAAATTGCCTTTACCCCCCTGGTAATCTTTCTAAATAAATCTTCAAAATCAACAAGAAGGTTTTTATTGATGTTATAGAATACCGGTTTTATTCCCAAATGAATTATCGGATCTATCTCAACTCCACAATTATAAGAAGGGACCAATATTTTTCCGCCCCTTGACAAGCCTAATATCTCAATCGCCATAGCTAAAGCATAACGGCAACTAAAATAGTAGTAGCTTCTTTTTTGGTTCATGGGAAAAACATTACATTTTCTTCCACTTTTGGGGAGAATTTGGCTTAAATAAATTGAAGGCTTACCGCTGACATACATTCTCAAACTCAATTTATTCTACAACAGCATTGTTTTAAATATTTTTTCTGCAGCAAATGCTTTTACCCTTCTCAGGTACTCATTCCGGTTGAGCACCGGTAAAACATACCGTAACAAAGTATATAAGTAATAACCTTTTAGATTTTTCTTAAAAATGATGAGACCCTTTCTCTCTCGCCTTTTTGAAACCCAGCGTCTTTTATATTGATCATCGCCTCTCAAAAAATCAATGGCCGATACTTTATCAACATCAATAACATATTTCATCATTTCAGTAAGCCAAATCGATCCAGCGCCTACATCTTCATAGTTTTTTTCATATGCAGTCTTTTCAAAGTATGCAAATCCATCACACACAATAGCAAAACCCACTCCGATGGTAACATTATCTAAGGAAACTAAGCCTAGGCGTAGCCAGCCCTCTTTTCCGGCATATTTTATGAAATCAATAAGAAAATTTGGTCCAACCTTTTCCCCTCTTTTCCAACTTCTCGAATAAACTCCAAAATACCGATTCACATTTTTTTCAATGTCACCTTCATGAATTATCATTTCAAATTTAAGCTTACCTTTATTTCTCGCATTCCTAACATTTTTCTTTATGCTTGCCCTCAGATTTTTTGTTCTATTTTTAAAATAAATATCGCTGGAATACTGAATCCCGTCTGAGTACCAATTTCCAAAACAGCAATACTCGTTTTTTTTAAAACCGCTTTTATCTACAGTGTTAATTACATGTTGGAGAGTACCTTCTTCTTCAGGAATTGACTGCAGGTCTATAATATCCCAATCCCTGTTTATTTTTGAGAAATAATGAAGGATGACCGATACCATCTCCGATCTTATTCTATCGTCCGATTCCTTAAAAAGGAAGGTTTGAATAGGAGAGTATGCATTGCCTATCAATTCTACTTTTTTAACGAAAATTCCCTTGAACTTCCGTTGTTTAATGACCAATGGAGCTATGGTTTCAAGAATTCCGTTCTTAAAAACCAAAAGAATCAATAGTTGATGATTATCCAGGAAATGCTTTAACCAAATTCTGTACCAGTTAAAGGAGAGATAAGGCTTATAGGAAGTATTTTTTTCTGCTATTTTATCCCATAAGCTACTCAACCCTTCAAATTCACTCAAATCTGTGATTTCTTTTATTGAATATTTATCATTTAATATTAAATGACCTTTGTTATTCAAAACTCTAATCCTCTATTAAAACATTTTAGGAAACCTTAATTATTAATGATATTTTTTTTTAAAATATCCTGACATCTTGTTTTTAGCAGACAGGAGATATTGATTTTTTTCGGCAATGGGCAGAATATTGTTCATCAAAAATGCCAAAACTCTCCCTCTAACAGAATTATTAAATATCGTAATGCCTTTCCGTTCTCTCCTCTTGGGTATCCAGTCCTTCTTGTAAGGCTCATCTCCTGTCATGAAGTCAATTTCAATAACTTTGTCATGATCAAATACATACTGTGAAACATCAGTAGACAAGATTTTCCCAGGGCTATGTTTGCCATAATCTTCGTCATGTAATACGTCCCATATATATGCTCTTTGGTCGCATACAATCCATTTTTGACATGCTATAGGAACATCATTGTACCAGAGAAAAGCAAGCCTCATCCACCCTCTCTCAGCAGTCAATTTAGTAAATTCCCTTATAAAGGTTTTGTCCTTTTCTTGGGCCTTCCAACTTTTCGCACGTACTTTATCGTACAGATCCAAATAATGATCTAAAGATCCACTATCTAACTCAATTAGGGTTTGCAAATTTCCCATTTTCCCTAAGCGTCTTCGGCAGTATTGGACATCCTTTTGAATCTTCTTTGGTAAATTCTCAAAATATTCGGAAAAGGAATAATTGATTTTATCCAAATACCAATTCCCCGCAGAAAAGTACGTCCTAAAATTCAATCTGAGTTGCGAAAGAATATCATTGAAGATACTGAATATATTATTCTCTTCTGGAATTCTATCCAGTTCCATGACATCCCATTTTCTATATTGATCACGAATGTAGTGAAATATATTTAGTACGCTGCTTGCTTTATCCTCTTCACTTGAATCACCCAGGATAAAATTCCTAATAGGAGAATGAACACAACCGAGCAATTCAATTTTTTTGGTCTGAATAATGCCTTTAAACTTTTCATTTTTAACAACAAACGGTGCAATCGCTACAATTCTATCTGCTTCATAAAGCACCAACACTAACAATTTATTCGTACCCAGAAAATATTTTAGGCAAAGATTAAACCAGTCATAACTTAGCCATGGGGTGTAGGACTCACACCTTTCTGCCAGATTATTCCACGCATCCTTGAGTTTCTGAAATCCATCCAAATCCCGAATTACTTTAATAGAAAAATTATCGCCAACTTGGTACATTTTTTTATCCTTCGCTTGTTACACTCCTCAGATTAAAGAAGCGAACATTTTCTTGAATTTCTCTTCAGAATTATGGTTTTTAGGACAGGAAGAAAAATGGAATATTGGTTCAATTAATGTCCGTTAACTTTTTCCGGTTCCTAATTATCTTAATCTCATCGCTGGTGGCCAATAACTCCACTGGCGTTTCATGACCCAAAAAGAAAAGAGGACTTGATGTAAATCCGTAGCTGCCTGAATTTAAAAATGCAATTGCATCTCCAACTCTCGGTGATTCAACGGCAATGTCTCTTCCCAAAATATCAAGCGTTGTGCATAACGGTCCCGCCAAATTGCAATTTACTATTTCATCATTTGGATTTGATAAATTCTTGACCATAAAATTCTTCTTTAAAACCTGTCCGAAATTACCGCTCGCAGCCAAGTGATGGTTCATTCCTCCATCAAGAATGAAATATAATTTACCTCGAGATTCTTTGGTACTGACCACCTTTGTTACATAGATTCCGGCTTCAGCCACTAAATATCTTCCCAATTCAAAAACAAAGTTAGGATTACATTTTGTAAACCTTTTATAGTTTTCGATAGCCTTCTTTACTCCTTCTGCAATTTTCTCGATATTTAATTTTTGATTATCATGATACGACACTCCAAAACCTCCGCCCAGATTTATCCAAGCACATTCAAGGTTAAATTCATTTTCTAATCTTTTAGCTATTTCTAAAACATTATCAACATTTTTCACGAGAGCTTCTTCATTCAGGCACTGCGTTCCTGAATAGACGTGAATCCCCTTAAAGTTCAAATGATTTTCATTTTCTCTCAAATAGGCAACAGCCAAATCGAGTTTCTCCTCATCAATGCCAAATTGTGTGGCTTGGCCCCCCATTTTAATAGCAAATTCCTTTATTAATAAGCTGGGATTTACCCGCAAAGCGATATCTACTTTTCTGCCTAACTTTGAAGATATTTCTTTTATATCATCCATTTCCCTTAAAGACTCGACACTAATAATCCCGATTCCCTCATTTATAGCCCCTTCAAGTTCCTCGCATGTTTTCCCTGGCCCCGCAAAACTTAGCTGTTGAGGAGAATATCCGGCAAGAAGGGACTGCTCCATCTCGCCATAAGAGGAAATATCCAAACCGTCCACTTTCTCTTTCATTCCCTTTAATATCTCAAGGTTTGAATTTGCTTTGATAGCATAATAGAGCTTGATGGAGTCCCCGAAATAATCGCGAATGGTTTGGATTTTTTCATAGATGTTGTTTAAGTCGTAAAGGTAGAAGGGGGTTCCAAATTGATGGACAATATTCTCAAAGGATATTTCCCGAAGATAACTTTTTCCGTTGCGTGTCGTAATTTCCATAATTTTTACCGAAACAACCTGGACTCACACTGAGCCCACAGAGATAATATATCTCCTCAGGGAGCTCTGTGATCTCTGTGAGAGATTGGTAATATTGTTTTAACTCCATTTCTTTTGCAAAAGGCTACGATCAACCTTGCCGTTTGCGGTTTTTGGAAACTCTTTCTCGAAATGGATCTCTCTTGGAACCATATATTCCGGAAGAGATTTTCTGCCTTGCGCCATCATATGCTTCTCATCCATCTCTTTGGAATTGCTCTGTATTACAGCAACAATAATCTGATCCCCCGTCTCGATCTCTTTTCCAAAAACGACTGCGTCCACCACGCCGTCCAATTTAATGAGAGATTCCTCAACCTCGGTTGGGCTCACCCTGTAGCCCATAGTCTTTATCATCGAATCTTTCCGTGACACATAATACAAAAACCCCTCCTCGTCTTTCGTCACCAAGTCACCCGAATAGACGACCGTCTCATTTAAATGGTTTTGATCCTTGAGCAGGGGGTTCTTTCTAAAAATCTTTTCCGTTTTTTCTGGGTCGTTCCAGTATCCCCTTGTAATTAAGGCGCCACGATGGACCAGTTCACCGACTTCGCCCGGTTTGCACTCTTCTCCCTTGTCATTGAGCACCAAGATCTCTACATTCGGAATCGCTTTGCCTATAGAGTTTGGTCTTTTATCGATTTCCTCAGGTGGAAGGTAGGTTGATCTGAAAGCCTCCGTTAGCCCGTACATAAGATAGATTTTTGTTGTTGGGAAAAAGGCCCTCATTTTCTTTACGATCAATTCAGGAACTTTCCCTCCACTGTTGGTTATGTATCGAAGGTTGGAAAAGTCATATTCTTTTTTAGCCCCAAATTTATCATTGAATATTTTGACCCATATAGGATTCATTCCTGCAAAACCAGTGATCTTTTCTTTTTCTATGATCCGTAGTAAATCATTTGGCAAAAAGAACTTATGCAAAACAAGCGTTGCTCCTTTTAATATTGATGTTGTTAACTGATTCAATCCATAGTCAAAATTGAAAGGTAATACGCTTATAATTCTAACTTTGTCCGTTATTTCTAAATAGTCACTTATAATTTCGGCGCCCTCGATCAAATTTCTATGGGTTATGACAACACCTTTTGGTTTACCTGTTGATCCAGAAGTGTATATGATATTCGCGATATCATCGCTGATCTGACTGTCCTCAGAAGGTTTGCTTCCCATACTTTCTTTAACGCCATACCAATTGACTCCATCCGCTTCCTCTTCAGGGTCTTTATTAAGGGTTTCATCCATGTAAATAATTTTAATAGGCAAGTCTATTCTGTTTCTTTGCCACTCCCGCTTTGTACATATCAATAATTTTGCGTCGCAATCCCGGATGATGTGTTCGACCTGCTCCTTTTTCAATACTGGATTAATGAAGACTGAGACTGCGTCAGCAAATGAAGTTCCAAAAAAGGCCACGACTTGCTCAATTGACTTGTCCAACAAAATGCCTACTCTCTCTCCTCTGCCTGTCCCAAAATTCTTAATTAAATAGCCCATTTTTTTTGAATCTTCGAGAAGTTCCTTATAGGTTATGACCCTATCGTCATGCTTAACAGCCACTTTATCTGAATGTTTTATGACACTGTTTTCCAGTAGATGATGAATCAAATAATTCTTCATATTCTTTAAGCCCCCGTCCTACTTACTATTAAATTGGAGATGGAGCCAATGGTCTTAAAATTATCAACGGTTAAATCATCATCCGTGAATTCTACCTCGTAAGTGGCTTCGAGAAAGGCCACTAACTCAATAACGCCCATGGAGTCGATTACCTTTTCTTCGAGTAAAAGCGTATCTGAATCAACCACCGTATCAGCCTTTTCTTTAAAATAATCGACTAATCTATTCTCAATTTCAGCGGTATTAACCTCCATTCTTCACAACCTCTTTCTATGGCAACTTATGACATTAAAATATATCGAAGTCTCCTGTCTGGATGACCCAATTGGGGTGAATAGGCACATTTTTCAAAAGAGCTGTTATGAAATCGAACTCCCATCGATAAAAAAATATTTGTTTTTTCAAGGCTTTTAAATACCAGCAATTAGGTGTCGCGTAGATCATGAGGCGTTTTTTACCCTTCCTTGAGGCAATATGAGCTAAAGAACTAATGGTTCTTTCAAATACTCCAACATCATCCTTTTCGATAAGGAAGTCTATGATTTTCGTCTCTATGCCATCATCAAACGTTACAACGTAACCGCGAGTTGCGCCATTGTCTTCGATAAGGTATCCTAATGTTTCATAATATTTATTGCGCAAATACTTCCAATTCAGGAAAGATGTATTCTTATAAAAATACGAGTATTTCGATTCCCTCGCGTGATTCATCAAAATCACGTCCAATATCTCCGGATTAAATCCACTGACTTCTTTCAACGAAAAATCTTTACTTAGTTTTCCTGGTTTTAGAATTGCCAAAATACTTTCAAACGAAAGACCAGAATATCCAATACTCTTTTTATACACCTGAACTTTTGATGAAATCTTCCAATCAAAATACTTGATATAGTATTGTTTAGATTCCTCGTTCGCAAAGGCACATAAAATATCGGTATCTTCCCTCATCCTATCCATTGTTATGCGAATCAATTCTTTAAACGCCCCATAGAAAAGCCTGTATTTGGAATCAACAATGGTATTAATCCCCAAAGCACCTGAGCGTATTGATCCATTAGACGTTACATTTTGTCGAATGTAATTTTCCTGACCAATTAGCTTCTCCCCATCAAAGCACAGCCCAAGCAATGGTGCCCCATGTGGATTTCCCAAATAAAGGGAGTCATATAAATTATCAAAGACATTACCACCATCTTTTTTATGTAATTCCAGCATGCTTTCTCTATTCTTCAAGTAATCTGACGAACATTCATATTTAAGGGTCTTTATCATTTTTAAAGAGAGCTAAAGCTCAAAGATAGAAAGGATTGGAAATTATACGAACGGACGTATTCGAAATGTAACGATATAATAAATTAACCTTACATACTCGTAAAATACTAATTCTGCGTCAGTCTCTTTTTTCCACCACGCATTTGGGTCAAAAGTGTCATATTTTGAAGGATAGATCCCAACCTTTATCCCGTCATCCTTGATTACTGATTTGAAAGTTAGATAAGCTCTTCTTGAGTGCCATTTAGAAGTCACAATAAGAATTGATTTATAACCATTTTCCTTCAAAAATTGTCTCGTTGCTATTGCTTCATCATAAGTACTCGTTACACCGTTTTCAATACGCTTAAAAGCATTGGACGGAACACCCATCGCTTCGATAGCCTTCTGGAAAAAATTTTTTTGCTCAAAATTATTACCGACTCTCTTCCAGAATTCTTCACTCCCGGGCTGCTTGACCAACCCTGCCATAATGATCAAGCCCGCATAGCCCTGGTTATAAAGATCAACCGCGGCCAAACTCCTTTCTGCATCTCTTCCATTTAAAACTATTATTACATCTGCCTCTTGAGGTTCTTGTTCAAAGATCAAAAAATATCCTATTTTTTTCAGGACATATTGATGGGAAAACAGTATTGCAAGAAGAAAAATGATTATAAGAAGAATAAACCCCGTTAGAAAGGGCAGAGCTTTGCCCTTGTCTTCAATAAGGAGCTGAGGCTTTCTTTTTCCACCATCCTCAACATAAATACTGGGGTTTTCTAACGGGGTAAATATTTTTGATTTAAAGCGGAAAAACATCGAAAATTGGTTAGAAAATAAGAGCCGTTGGGAGTTTTTTGAAATTCTTTTTTAAAATGAATCTTCTTTGGTAATCAGACGTTCATTAAATCAAGCTTTCAAGCTAATCGGCACAATATTCTACTTATATACATCACCTCTGAAATCTATTCTTTCAACAAATAAAATTCTTTTGTTCTTAATCACTGCAAATATTATCCTTAACTTTCCTTTTCTTAACCGGTAATAACCTTCCCAATCTCCAACAAGTTTCTTTAAATCAATATTAACATTGCCACCTTTTATTTTTATTAGAAACTTCTTTAATTCTTCTCTTATTTCTTCAAGGACGCCATGCGTTTGAATGAATTTTTCAGCATCTCTTGAATAATCTATTTTCCATTTTAT
>Ga0184636_1000023_pt1 | contig 35379 bp, 41 predicted proteins | sample PLM3_60_b2_FD_133164 | JGI IMG/M metagenome (GOLD analysis project Ga0184636, IMG submission 133164) | Groundwater sediment microbial communities from an aquifer in East River, Colorado, USA - PLM4_90_b2 | ecosystem: Environmental > Terrestrial > Soil > Riparian zone | place: USA: East River... | reverse complement strand
ATTGGCTTCAACAAAAAAAGCAAATAGATAGATTAGATCATGCCATGGCGGATATCAGGTTAAACTTCAATCATCAGACATCACGGCACATAGTTTCCCATTATGGGGATATTTCAATAGAAGATTATAAAATAAAGCAGATGACTAAATCAGCTAAGGGCACCATTGAACAGCCAGGTACTGATGTCCAGATTAAAATTAATTTTAACAGGGCACAATTACGACAGGGATGGGGACAATTAGGGATTATGCTGGAATACAAATCGAACAGATTAGGACATACAGTCACTAAAAAATCAGTCCCCTATATAACCCAGGAATGTAGCTCTTGTGGGCATACTGGACCTGAGAATATTTATGAGAAATATAGAAGATTTAAATGTGCCAAATGTGGGTTTATAAAAAACATGGATACTAACGCAGCACTAAATATGCTGCACAGATAATAGAAAAATTCACCGGCAGGTTCGCCGGGGTGTGCCCATGGAGATGCCGGGTAACTGGGTCTGTGAAGTGGGAAATGTCTCGCGTATGTAGAGAACACGTTCTTTGACAGTTGTGTGGGTACCAGTTATCCACAAAGTGTTCCCCACACACGCGGGGATGAACCGTCTATAGTGGTACAGTATACAGTACAAAAACATTATAGATGCACTAAATCATGGTGTGTTCTCCACGCATGCGGGGATGAACCGGTCATTTATTATATGGGTTTACTATCCACAAAGTGTTCCCCACACACGCGAGGATGAACCGCTTTTCCCACCGATTCAGGATTTGATCTTTTTGTGTTCCCCACACACGCGGGGATGAACCTTGTAAAACTGATACTATTGTTTGAATTAATTGGTGTTCTCCACACACGCGGGGATGAACCTCCTTATGTAGTGCTCCCTATACACGCGGGGATGAACCGAACACTTTTAATATACATTTAAAAATTAAATGTGTCTCCCACACACGCGGGGATGAACCGGGTATATTGCAGTAATGTTCCCCACACACGCGGGGATGAACCAGAAAACTATCAAAATATTCCTCACACACATGGAGATGAATCATATGTTATATTGTTATATATGATCCCATCAAAGTGCCCAGATGAATTTATCGTAAAAAATTATGATCAACTAACCAGATGCTGTATTTTTATCATAAAGAAAAGAATAGCAGCAGAAGAAATTTCTGGGATCATCTCAGATTTCTATATAAAAATAAAAAATAATAATCTATTACTACGATATGATCCTCAAAAGTCCTCCTTTGATACTTACCTATACCAGAGTATAAAAAATTTTATATATGATAGATATCACGCAAAAAAAATACACATCACAGTACAGATATCAGATGATCTATTACCCCCCACCATTTCTGGAGAAGGTTCTACCATAGATCTTCAAACGTTTATAATGGGACTTACAGGTATGGACAAAGCCATCGCAAAAGATCTTATAGAGGATAAGGATAAAAGTACCATAGCAAAAGATCATTCCATGACAAAGTCAGGAGTAAGCTTTTATCGTAAAAAGCTCAGAGTACAGTGGGCTAAATACCAGTCTACTTAATAATCTCATGATATCACAGTATTATATAAATATAACCAAGGGATCCTGGAGATCCCTATCAATCATATACCCATACCACCCTGGAGGTATACATGGGCAGTACCAAGATCGCTACAGATCCCGAGGATTTTTCCAATTTATCACAAAGACAAATCAATTTAGTGCACGAGTATGTCTTATGCTGGAACAAAAGTAAAGCTGCACGTCAAGCAGGTTACCCTGTAAAGTCTTGTCACACCGTGGGTCCCAAAGAGTTGCAGAAGCCCCAAGTAAAGAGATACCTTGCGTATTACACCAAAGATATAGCTGAAAAGAACCAGGAGCAGGTGGCTTTTGTGATCGCTCGACTTCGGGAAATAGCGTGTGTCGACATCAAGGATTTTCTGAATCCAGATGGTAGCTTACGAAAGTTAGATGGTAAGGTCAATGGGAGACTGATCCAGTCCATTAAACAAAGTCAGTTTGGTGCAAGTATCACTCTACACTCAGCAGAAAAAGCTCTAGAACTCTTAGGAAGATATTTGGGTATGTGGAGTGATAAGGTAGATGTCACCAGTAATGGTCATAGTTTGGATGGTCTGCAGATAGTTTATCAAGAAGTGATAAAGGGGCTGGAAGGGAAATTCCCAGGGAGCACTCTGGAACCAGGCTCTATCGTAGATGCTCTGGGAGATTAGGTAATGATACTCAATATCCCCCTTAATCCCAAGCAGACCATATTTATGCGTTCAAAAAAGAAGGGTATCATCTTTCGTGCAGGGATCCGATCAGGCAAATCAAAAGTAGCCTGTATCAAAGCAGTACGAAATGCTCTTCAAAAGAGGACCCAACTTATAGTGAGTTTTTCTTATCGGACTCTCAAGGATACCATACTTATCACCTTGAGGAAGACGTTAGAGGAACATGGTTTAAAAGAGTATGAGCATTACACAATAAATCTCACTGATATGATAGTGGTCCTTATGGGTACCTATATCTTTTTGAGATCGGGGGATAGTCCTGATGCACTCAGGGGACTTGAAGTAGCAGATGTATTTATCGATGAGGCACGGCAGTTTAAAGCTGATGACATTTTTTTGATATGTATCGGGCGTATGAGTGAATGTGAGGATGGTCAGTGGCATCTTATAAGTTCTCCTAAGGGAAAGAACTGGGTGTATGCACTAGAGGTATCTGATGACCCAACAATAGAAATCATACACCAAAAAACTTCTGAGAATGCTTTTCTCCCCAAAGGATACGAGGAGGATCTACGTAAGAGGTATTTCACTAAGTTTGCCCAGCAGGAACTTGATGGGGATATCGTAGTAATCGGTGCAGGTACTATCCAAGAAGCTTGGTTCCGGATAATCAAACCAGTAAGATTTACTCAGGCAGTGAGGGCTTGGGATTTAGCAGTCAGTATAAAGCTTTCAGCGGATTATTCAGTAGGAGCTTTATCACAGTGGGTGGGGGATACTTTTGTAATAGGTAATATCTTTAGGGCTAAACTCGAATTCCCAGAGCTCCGGAAACGTATCATAGAAACAGCTAAGAGTGACGGGATATCTACTATCATAGTTATAGAAGCATCTGGGCAGCAGCAGGGATTTATCGATGAGCTCAAGAGGGACCCGGAACTAAGGAATTATGTGATCAAGGCAGTGAGACCAGAGGGAGATAAGTTAAACAGAGCTATCCCTTGGATCACCCGGGCAGAGTTAGGCAAGGTAGCACTCGTAGAGGGTCCGTGGAATAGGGTATTCCTGGATGAGTGCAATGAGTTTACCACGGATATGAGCCATGATCACGATGACCAATGTTTTATTGCTGGCACTATGATATCTACCCCATATGGGGATAGACCAATAGAAACATTAAGGATAGGGGATTGGGTTATAACCCCCTTCGGGATTAAAAAAGTAGAAAATATAGTAAATCATAAAGTAGATAAGGTAATAACAAACATAGGATTAACTGGTACTGGTAATCACCCAATTATATCTAAAGGGGATAATCTTACAATACGCCTAGATGCAGTTAATATATTGTACTATAAAAGCACAGTATTTTTAATTACATTAAAGGAACAACTGAGATGGGTAGTAGCAAGAGCGTTATTTATGATGGACTCAAATTTTTTAGACTCGGAAAAGGATATTTCTACCATCAAAAAACTATCAACAAAAAAAGGTATATTACTGCACTACATAGGTACATTTGGCAAAAACATAATAAAACTGAGATACCAGAGGGTTATATCATCCATCATATTGATGGGGATCGATCTAATAATGAGTACAGCAATCTACAGCTGTTACACAGTATGCAACATTACTCGCTATCTATCGGTAAATGCACAGATGCACAAAAAAAACATCTTGAGAGTATCAGACATCTTACAAAATCTTGGCATGCATCAAAAGAGGGTAGAGAGCAGCACAGTAAACAGTCAAAAAAGTCATGGGCAGAAGGCAACGTTAAAAAAACAAAAATTAAATGCGCTGAATGTAATAAAGAGTTTTTATCATTTAGGTCCGATACTACATGTTGTAGTAGATATTGTTATCAAAAATACCATAATAAAATACTGGCTATTGGTAAAGTATTTATGTGCATTGTTTGCGGAGAAAAATTTACTCCAGCAGCAATCAACGGTGTGCCAAGAAAGACATGTGGAAAAAAATGTCATGTCATTTATAGGACAAATACAAAATTTAAAAAATGATATAGTTGTCTATAATCTAAAAGTAGAAGAAGCACATATGTATTATGCTAATCATATTCTAGTACATAATTGTGATGCTGTTTCGTTAAGTTATCAAGTGGCTTCGACCTATACTGAGGTACGTGCAAGTAGGGAACGATTCTAAACAATTAATCAAGGAGATTATCATGGCATGTGGTGGTGGTAAAAAGGTCAAGAAACCTAAGTAATCTAAATAGCCTCTATCGTAGAGGCTTATTAAAGATCATATCAAACTTTTTTATATAAAGGAATCAAAAAATGGATGCAGAAAACGAACAGATCATAAATAACTCAATGATATCTAATACCCAGGTTGACCCAACCTATGATGATACTTTATTATATGTAAATCCTCATACTGTATCACCCTATAAATTTATGGATGACGCATATTATGGGGAAGCAGGATTCGGGGATGGGACTTACTTGAGCCCACATCTAAGAGAGATGTTTTACAATGCCCGTAGACAGATCAGTACCTATAAGAATTTTGTTAAGCCTATCTTAAATGCCATGCTTGACCCGGTATTCGCCGATGTGGTATCAAGAAAAGTAGATACAGCATCTCTGTTTTCTTCCTTCATTGAGGATACTGATAACAATGGTACAAATTTAGACCAAGCTCTACAGGAAACCCTTTGCACTGTGAACCGACACGGCCAGGCATTTATAGTGATGGATAATTTTCGGGCAGATGATATGCCTGAGACTATGATGGCAGCACGACAGGATAGGATATATCCATACATCATGATCAAAAATGCACTTGATGTAGATAGTAGCATATTGGATAAATGGGGGAATATAAGATCGATCACATTTATCGATATCAAAGTATCATCAAACAAAAAACAGATACAAACGTATCGTACATGGACATCTGAATATTCCCAGGTAGTAACTAAGACAAGGGATAGTTATACGGCTTATGCTCCCCCTATAGTGCATGGGTTAGGAGTGATCCCGGTGATCCCTGTGTACAAGTCAGTACGTAGAGATAAGACCAAGCTATGCGTATCCCCTCCTCACTATGATATAAGCAGGATAGCACTTGCTATTTATAACAAGGAGTCAGAGGTGAGAGACTTGGAGAGATCCCAGTCATTTAGCTTACTATGTATCCAGAGTGACAGAGGCGGTAATATCAGTATTGGTAATAAAAATGTGCTGTATATCTCAAATGAGACAACTAACATGCCAACATTCATTTCCCCGAATCCATCTATCCTTATAGGCCTCATGATCAATGCTGAGAAGATGAGGGATGATATGTATAAACTCGCAGAGCAGAGTGGTGTCACAGCGGTAAAGAGTGAAGCTAGTGGAGTAGCAGAAGCTTATAAGTTTTATGGTCATGAGACTGTATTGCAAAAAGCATCAGCACTTGCCAAAAAAGTAGATTATGCTATCTTTGATCTCTTTTGTTTATATACGGGAGAGACTCTGGATTATGAGGCAGATTTCCCGACAGATTTTGCCCCAGGTAATATCACCATCGAAGTAGATACTCTGGATAAGTACCTTAAACTTGCTCTACCTCCCCTTGCTAATGCACTCGCCTTGCAGAAATGGACCAGGCTTATATTGTCTGATCAAGATCCAGAAGATCTTGAAGCAGCTATAGAGGAGATAGAGAGAATAGGGGAAGAGAAGTCCACAGCTTCTATTATAGAACCTACCGACATGATGGGTGGAGATACAGGTATGCAGATGGTGGATATAGGTATGGAAGGGGCAACCGGAATGCTCTCTACTGAGCCATCTACAGTAACAGAGTAATAATGCAAAACTGGGTCTACTCAATAAATTGGAGGATACCCAGTATAATCTTTTAAATAACCCTGGAGGTTTTGATGGATGCAATAGAATTTAGGGCAATGCTTGAAGCACTACCTAAAGGATCAGAGGCAATAGATTTTCACCTGGGGCAAGTAGAGGGAGAAAAATCAAAAGGTATCATTGAGGTAAATAGAAGGAACAAAGAAGCTGAGTCCTTAAGAAAATACAAGATAGCTTTTGACAATCTTGGGTATGATGGTACTACAGAACTGACAGATTTTGTACAAGGTCTAAAGACTACTACAGAGACAGTAGCCTTGAAGGATACTACTCTTGCAGACTTGCAGAATCAGGTGAAGAAGTTAAGTGGAGATTTTAGTAAGACCCAGGCAGAGTTACTCACAGAGAGACAAGCAGCCGGGGAACTTAAGATTAAAGCCAAGAATGAAAAACTTAGAGGAACTATGGTAGAGACTTTTAGAGATAAAGTCTATGGCCATGATTATCTGATCAATGACTTGATATCCTCTGGAAGGGTAGACTTAGTTGAAGATAAGCCAGTATTCATTCAAGAAGATAAAACTACAATGTCTTATGAAGATGGGGTAAAGCAGTTACTCGATTCAAGACCAGACATTGTTAAAAATACACAACGCCCTGGAGGCGGAGCTCAACCAAACGGAGGCGTAACATCAGGCCCTGTAACTGATGATCAGGCAAGATTAAACAGACTCCGGGCTATGACTTCCGGAGGCATTTTTAAATAAAACAAAACCAAAAACAGGAGTTATACTATGTCTAATACTTTCGTCACCCCCAGCATGGTTGTACGTGATGCAGCCTTGTTCCTAAATGATCAGCTTATGGTAGCCAATCTGGTTAATCGTAACGTCGAGCAGACCTTCGCAACCAAAGTAGGCTCTACCGTAAAAGTTAAAGGACCAGCCAATCTTGGTACCGCTGATGAATTTACTACTACTACTTCAGCTACTGCGGTGACTGAGGGAGGTACGGATGTTATTATCCAGAAGCATTTCTACAAAAGAGTAGATCTCACATCAGATGAGTCAGCTCTTCAGGTAGATGATTTTACTGGGCAGATTGCTATCCCAGCTGTACGGGCACTTACTCGTGGAGTCGAAGGGTATTTGATCCAGAAGATCATCGGTGGATTCAACAGAAATATCGTAGGTACTGCCGGTAACCAGCCTAGCACTCACGCGCATATTCTTGCTGCTGACAAAAAGATCTTTGACAATAGAGGGGATAATAGCCAGCTCGTTGGTCTTATCACTTCAACGGCTCATGCTTCTTTATCAGCTCTTAATATTTTCACATCTTCTGACTATGGGGTAGAACGTCCTGCTGGTCTTCGATCAAATAGCCTTGGTATGCTTTCTGGTATCAACTGGTTCAGATCGCCTAACATGGCTTTTACACGTGGTTATCTGACAGGCACTATCCTAGTCAAGACTACTACTGCTACAGGAACTACCATCATAATCGATGGCTTTACGGATGCTACTGGTGGTGGAGTACCTATCTATGAAGGAACACGTTTCACTATCGCTGGTGATGCGACTGTTTATACGATCACTGCTGATGCTCCTATCGCAGGCAGTGAATGCCCTATCATATTTACCCCGACTCTTGCTGCTCAGGCTACTGCTGAAGCTGCAATCACTTTCCAGGCTGCACCTTCTGCAAACGTAGTATATAACCCAATTGGTGTTGCTGCTGCTATTCTTCCAGGTCCTGTGACTAATGCACAGACTGCCGTAGCATCCATCAATGGTGTCGGTCTCCGTATCATGTCGAATGCCTCTACATCAACTCTTGCTACTTCATGGGTCTTTGACCTTTATTGCGGTGCGAAAGTAACGATGAATGAGTTTGGCGCAGTAATGCAGGGATAATCAAATTGGGGGCTCTATTATAGAGCCTCCTTTTGTTTCATCACACTAAATTACAGGATATGCTCAAAATGAGAGTACGAAATATACTGGATGAGATATCACAGAACAGGGGTATAGATGCCCATGTCCATAGTGATACATCATTCTATAAAATTGCATCAGAAGGTATAAAAAAGGAGAACAAGGAAAATGGCAGAGAAGGAAAAGGAAGTAAAAGAAGTAAAGATACTGACAGTTTACAATATGGAGGGATCAGCTCAGATAATCGAGACAGATCTCAAATTGTGGGAGAAGGCGGGGTATTCATTGAGCCAGCCCGAGACTGTGCTTAGTAGAGCAGAACAAGAGTACCTGAAAAAGAGACTCAATAAGTAAGTGAGCACTGTAGAAGTTATCTTAGATGCCCATAAGCTTTTGGGCTATGCCTCCATCCCCGATTATGCAGAGGCTGCATTAGGGGATGTGCTGGGATCATATATCTCCCGGATAACCAGGAGAGCTAAGATACTTCACAGGTTCAGATCACGTACTGGTAATTTAGTATCAGCTATTGAGTCAGAGATGTATGGTCTATCAGGGAGAGTTTATATCGATGATATGCTTGCTCCTTATGGTAAGTTTGTACATAATGGTCAGCGGACTTGGGCTCCTGATCCATTTATCTATGACGCAGTAGCGGAGTTAGAGGACGAACTTTCCATAGCACTCAAAGCTACCCTGGCAAAAGAGTTCGCTAAAGTTGAGACAGAGCAAGTACCGGTATCTACCCCAGGGCCCCGGATAGTCTATACCATAGAACCTGCGAAAGTGAAACCGACAATCACTCCAGCAGAAAAAGTTATAGATAAGACTGTGACTCTTGAAATAGAGAAGGTAGTAGATAAAGAAATCCAGAAAGAAATCGAGAAAAAGATCGAAAAAGAACTGGATATGACAGTGACTAAGATCATAGATGGACTACCTGATACTATCACTCAAGAGGTACTCGATAAAGCGATCAGTAATGCCTCGTCAGATACTATCCATACAGTACTTGATCGGGCTAAGATGAAGTTAGCAACTAAAACTCTTACAAGAGCAGCTAATAAACCAAACAACTATAATAGTATGGCTATGCTCCTTGCATTCTTGATTAATGAAGAAGATGCTCAAAGAGCTAAAGAAGAGCAAGCAAAGAGGATCAAACAGCTTAAGTATCAGGAGATGTATCAATGATACTCTTAAAGGATGCAGTAAAAGCAGAGGATGTGATATCATCCTTTAGTAAACTCGGGGAGGCTCTATCAAGGAACCTTTCAAAAGGTCTTGAATCAGCGCTCACTGATATGGCATCCATCGCAAAGGTATCACACAGGTATAAGGTAAGGACCGGTAAATTATACAGCGCTACTCAGGCAGCAGTGAAGGAGCTCAAAGGAGATCTTTTTATAAGTGACTCAGTGGCTCACTATGGGGTATACGTCCATGAAGGCCATGGTACTTGGGCTCCTGATAAATTTGTATACAAGGCAGTACTTGATAACGAACCAGATTTAACGAAAGCTCTTAATAAATCTATAGCACAGGCAATAAGAGAAGTGGGGTTAGCATAAATGTCTTATATAAATATTTCTGATATCAAAGCAAATGTAGCTCAAGGATTCGCTCTTCAAGACTATATCTTAGAGGCTGATGAAGAGATTGATGATCTTGCAGAAACTTTAGGAGTACGGGATATAGATGATATCCAGATCCCTCTGCATTATAAGATCAAAAGATATGGTATAGTATTTATCCTTATGAGACTTTGCCAGGATAAACTTGGGGCAAACGATACTGGGATAGATGCTACCGAAAAATATGCGATACAGTATGGTATGTATAAAAAAGAACTTGCCGGATTAAAAGATGAAATAAATATAGAAATGATTACAGGAGCAGTGAATCAAATAGGGGATAGGGCAGTACAATGTGGTAACATCTATAGGGCATAGCATAAAATAAATACACTTGGAGACCCAAAAAAATGGCTGATGAATATGTGAGTAAAGAAGAATATCTATCACTTAATAATAAGGTTTTAGTCATGAGTGAACAGTGCATAGCATGCAGAACTTCTTTGAATAGTGATGTAAAACATTTAGGTGAAGAGTTAAAGGATACTAAACGTGATCTATATGATATCAAGATGATGGTACAAAAGATAACTGAGCAGGTATCAGGGCTCACGGTCAAAGTAAGTTTAGTAGTAGCAGGTATCGTAGGGGCAATAAACTTTATTATCCCGATATTCATCCATAAGTAAGGATTAAGAGTATATGCCAAATAAGCCTATTTTGACTCGTATAGAGGATTTCATGCAGTCACTTATAGAGTCTATGGCTCCTGGGGCCTATCACTACTCGTGGGCAGTTAACTGTCAAGATAGGTCTAAGGTGACATTTCCTCTTGCGAACATATACTTAGAGTCAGACACTAGTTTAGATGCTCAAGGCGGATCTTCTAATGGTATGTACATGCATGAGTCAGTTTATAGGATTACCGTGACTACCAAGTTAGAGCAGGAGATGGGAAATCCGCTATGGGATATAAATACCGACCTCAACAGATGTTTGGACGATTTACTCGCTGTATTTGGTAAGAATCCTACATTAGGGGGTAATACTGATGTTATTATGTATCAGGGTATGACACGCACCTTCAGTAGGAATGGTGATCTTTTAATACCAACTTTTATGGAAACTAAGTGGCTACTCACATGGGAATCTGACAGGAGATACCCAGATCATGATGCTTAAACTACTCAGCATACTTTCTAGATCTACCGAGGTATACATCACAAATGTAGCCCGTTCTAACATTATATCTGTCACTAAGATGCTTATAAAGACCTCTATAGTATTTATGGTTCTTAATATCTGCTATTTGTTCCTTAGTAAGAATATGGTTGTACCTTTTTTCGCCATAACTATTTCTTTTCTTTTTCACCATGTCTTCAGAGTTTTCTTTAGGTGTTCCGATAAAAAGATGCTTAATATTGATACAAAATCTATTATCACAGGAATGACAAATAAACATACCTTTAGGTATCTCACCAAATTTAAGTGTGTAGAGGTACCTACTTATTTCTGTCCTAACCCCATAAATCTTAACAACAGGATAGCCCTGATTACCCCTATTATGGGAAGTACAGATATAACAACCATTGCTACCCTCAATAAAAGTTATAGGTCTTCTGTTACTTTTTCTAAGTCTATCTCTAGTAAATTTAGAGAGTGTCTTACCCTTATGACTAACACTCATTTCTTTCTTAGATTCTTCAGAATGCTTAGAACCTTTAACCATAAGACTCCTATGATAAAAAAGGATTGGCAGACGACGGAGTCTGCAAGAAATCGTCATCTTTTAATGGGGGGGTACCCAACCAAACCTAGAATTTTTTAAATGGAGTTTTGCAGACTCAATAGCAATATAATACTTTAAAAAGGAATAAACAATATGTACCCTTCGAGTTTAAACTTTGTGATATGCAAGAAAGAAGCGGTTGTAGGTACTGCCGAAACATTATCATCGAATGATTTTAACATCCGAATCATCTCACCAGCATTAACCTACAATACTGAAGTGGATGATGAGGCAGCAAAATATGCCAGAGGTGATCATGCGGAAGCGGAATCAGTATATGGGGCAAGATCAGGTCAAATCACTTTTGACATGCGTCTGGCTTATGGTACTTCGGATATCGTAGAGCCTGAGACATGGAGAGTCTTAAATGCTTGTGGTCTCAAATCTGTAACTTACGGGGCATCTGGGATAGCACTGCAACCCCTTAAAGCTGGGGATGAATCTACCCTCACAGTGGGATTCTATCAGGTATCAAGAGATGCTACTCCTACTGCTATCAAGACAATACTTGCTGGATGTATGGGTAATGCTATCATCACTTGTGAGGGGATAGGTAAACCCTGGTTAGCAAAAGTGACATTAACAGGTAAACTTGTAGGTACAAGTACTGTTGCTAATGCAGATATCCCATATCCAATTGGTATGAGTCAGAACCACCCTGAAAAGTTTATCAATAACACCATTTACGTGGATGGTACAGCTACTAAGGTGACTAAATTCAGCCTTGATCCAGGTTGTGCAGTGACCCCGGTGATCGATCAAAGCGATCCTACTGGTTATTCGCACTATGCGATCACTGACCGTAAGCCACGCTTTAGCATAGATCCTTTGATCCAGGCTAAGACAATCGATGATCCTATCGGTGATGTAGTAGCAGGATGCACAGGGTTATTCGCTATCGATCGTATTGTATTAAGGAGCCCAAGATATAGAGTCTGTATCCCAAGATCTCAGATGCTACCCCCTGCACTCGCTGCTAGAGAAGGTCTTGAAGGATGGGCAAAGAACTATAAATGCCTCAATAATGGAGTAACTGGTATGCTTGGTGATACCGGTCTTCCTTCGGAATGCACTTTCGAGCTACTGATTGGTTACCATGAAACTGGTGCTGCCGGTTCAACAGGTATGTACTTGTAAATTATCGGAGGCTCTATCATAGGGCCTCCTCCTTATTATAGTATCAAAAAGATGGAGAACAGATTATCATGGAACGTAAAGAAATGGATGAAGAGACGAGAAAGATCCTTACCGGGCTTGCACCTTTCTCGATTAATTCTAAATTTGATTTTGTACCAGCGTCTTATTTAACAAAGAAACGTGATGCAGAAGGTAAGGAACTTAACGAATATCTTATACCTGAATGTTTTCATCCTACTATCACTATAAGACCGTGGTCCCGCAAAGAGACTATCGAATCAGTTAAAGCTCTCACTAAATTCCAGACCGATATGGATGACACTCTTATCCGGGATCTGGTACGTAAGTCTGTACAAGGCTGGGTAAATTTACTTGATGCAAGTACCGCAGAAGAAGTAGCATTTGAGCCAGAGTCAGCTACAGATACTGGGGCAAAGAAAAGTTTATTTGAATCGTTTCCTCTGACACTTATCCTGGATATATCTCATAAGATCGGAAATATATCAGGTTTAAATAAGCACGAGAAGTTGGGTTTAAAGTAATAGCTGCTATCCATGCTGGTGTTCTCCCGTGCTCATGCGGGGATTGCCAGCGTGATCCCGAGATGAAAGATGCTTGGGGATGTGAGACTCCGTCACAGGTGGCTTGCTGGGAGGATGATGAGTTCGATATTGAGTACTATAATTGTCCTTTTCTATTTGTACCATCTACTATCGTGGAGTGGTTTTCTGAGTATAACTATTATAAGGAATTCTCAGGGGCAGCCCCCGATTACTGGCAGCAAACAGAAAAATGGGTAGTAGTAGCATCGATATATAACTCTTATTATAATAAGTTTGTAGTAGAAAAGAGTAAGGCAGATTTAGCAAAGAGTAAAGGTGGAAACCGTGGCTGATAATAAGATCAATATAAATGTAGAGGTCGTAAACAATACCAAGTCATCGATAGATACAATCATGGCTGACCTCAAGAACATGAATGCTGATATAAAAACAGCTATAACTAATCTAAATTCTACTATATCATCTGAGATGCAGAAGGTTAGTACTACTTTATTAGATGCAAATAAATCCCTTACTAATTCTATAGGATCTAATTATAATACCTTAAAGTCAGAAGCAGAAAAATCAGCTAAAGGTGTAACTGATGCTTTCAATAAAAGTTCTGAAAATTTAAAAAAAGTTTCTGAAAAAACTACTGAATCTATAAACTCAGATATAAATAAAAGGATCAGTTCTGAAAAAGCAGTTTATGATAATAGGCTCAATAGTGCTATACAAGTAGCAAATAAAGAGATAGAGCAATCTAAAAGAGTTTCAAAAAGTATTATTGATGATACTAAAAAATCTACAGCATCTCATAGAGAACATGCAAATGCTATAGACCAGCTTACTAAGAGATTTATAAGTTTGGCTGCAGCTATATATTTAATTAGACAAGCTTCAAGAGCAGCTATTGAATCAGTAAAAGATTATGAAGAAGCAGCTAAGTCAAGTTTAGGCAATAAGGCAGCTGGTCCCAGATTACAACAGATATTTGGACAGTACGCTGTAGAGATAGGTTCTGTGTTAGAACCACATCTTCAGGAATTTGCATCTTTTTTAGAGAAAAATTCTGTAGCTATTGAAAATTTTATTAGAAGATCTATTAATGTTCTTGTTAATCTATCAAAAACTGTCTTAAATATTGATAACACTGTAGCACTCGGTTTAGTAGCCATATATGATAATTCTGTTAACATGCTTATCCAATTTACAGATGATTTGATTAGAGCAGCTGGATCCACTAAGTTGGCAATTAAAGACATATTTGATATGGATTGGAGTAAACTATCAGAAAAGATGGATAAGTACTCAAAAATGTCTCCTACTCAAAAAGATTCTGTGCGTACTGCTCAGATAAAAAAAGGAGAACAAGAGGTACCGCATGCATTTATACCCATGGAAACTGGGTCCATGGATAAACTTGTAGAATCCTTAGATAAAGTCAAAAATGATTTTATGGCTATATTTGATAAACCAAAAGCATCAGGTGTAAAGTTTATTACTAAAGAAGTACAGAGTAAAATTGAAGAATTTAAGAAGTGGGCTGCTGAATTAAAAGCTCAAGCTAATCAGATAACAATTAATGAGGATGCCGCAAAACAATTAAAAGTAGATGAAGATTATAAAAAAAGAAAGATGCAGATAGCAGAATATGAGAAGATACTATCAAAGGGTACTGCAGAAGATCATGCTATACTAAATCAGGCAAAGTTAGATTCTGATAAAATTTATGCAGAACAAACATCTGTAATATCCCAGCAAATGTATGAACGGGATAAAAAGATAATGGATGATCTGCATAAACAACGTATAGATGAATTGAACGCAGCTATAGGAGCAGCATCATCAGCAGGTCTCGTAGGGTCTACCATAAGGCCTACCACTCCAGGATCAGCAGCACTCACCAATGTTACAGGGAGTGTAGCTGCAGGTAAAGTGTCAGTCTCAGGAAGTGAAGAACTTAAGAAAAAACTTGAGTCAGATCTTAAACTTTACACCGATCTTAATAACACTATCGGAGATAATGATGCACAATTGGCTGAAATGAGAATCAATATAGCCACTGAGACATCTAATGCCCTTGCCCAGATTGAATATGACGCTACTCAGGCTCGGGTAGATTCCATATCAAAAACAGTAGATGCTTATACTCAAGGTGCATCGATGATAGTGGAAATAGCTAATAATATTTATCAGGTACAACTTAATAATATCAGTCGTGAAACAGATGAGCGCCAAAAGGCTCTTGATAAGTCCTATGCTAATGCTTCAAAATACGTGAAAAATAAGGGTAAACTTGATAAGCAGCAAAAAGAAGCTTCTGACAAACTGCAGGATGAGCAGGCTGCAAAAGCAAAAGAGATCCAGGAGAAACAAAAGAATGCTGCTATAGCAAATGCACTTATAGCTGGAGCAGTCGCTACCATGAATGCATGGTCATCATCAATGCAGATGGGTATGCCTGCTGGTCTCATCATGGGTATAGCCATGTCAGTGGTCATAGCAGCACTCACTGCTACTCAGATCGCTGTGATAGAGTCACAGAAGTTTGCTGGTGGAGGTATCGTACAAGGACCTACTACGGGAGATACTGTCCCTATCCAGGCTAATGGTGGAGAGATGATGCTTAATACATCTCAACAAGCATCTCTATGGAACATGATAGCATCAAAATCAGGGTCGACAAGTTCCTCATCCAATAACATAAATATGGCTGGAGATACTTATATAGTCTCTGGTTCCCTGGATAAATCTGCTGTATCTGAGATTAGACGAATGAAAGAAGAGAGACAGATGCAGTTAAGATCAGACATAAAGGAATTATCCTATAGGAATCAACTTCAGTTAGTATAATAAAACCAGTATATTGAGAAAGAAGGATCTATGATAAAGACTTTATTGACATCTAAAACATTCTGGACAGGCATAGCCACCGTTATATTTGGTGTAGCCACCGTGATAAATGGTAACACTGATCAAGGTGTTCAACTTATCTCCACTGGGTTAATTGCAATATTTCTTAAGCATGCAGTAGAAAAAGGTAATGTAGAATAATGAGGATATCAGGGCAAGGCATCACCGGGTATAAGACTGTACATATCAAAAATGATTTTGTACCCACTACTACTTTATCCTTGTCTTGGGCTCAAACAGCCTCCGGATCATGGGTGGCATCCGATCGCGGTGTCACTAATGACGTGTATAAGACTGTGCTCACTGTGTACGGTCGGGAGATAGATACTAACCCTATCAATACTATTCTTTCTGATATTTTCTCGAATAGAGTAGTAACCCATGCTGATGCTAATAAGATCTTTATTGATTGGGTAGCAGATGATGAAAAGATCTTTGGATGTGATGTGGATTACTCAACTGGTATATGGGTAAAGGTTGTGGATATAGGGCCTCGGGAGCAAAGTACCTTCAGAGCATGGTCAGTTAAGTTAACATTGATCCTGCTACATCCTGTGACGTTTACCGGTACTCATGCAGGAGCTATACAGTTTAATCATATCGATGTGGGTTATACAGGGGATTCGGAGTATACTTTTAATCAGACTGAAATACTTGGGGGTACTATCCCTTATACTACCGATCAAAGATCAGATAGTGGGATACTTAATTTTACTGCTACAGTCAGGATAGCTGATATGGTCACATTCCGTAGGACACTGGCTTACCAAAGATCAGCTGCTATCACCACCACAGTACTTAAAGGAGTATCATACCCTTTTGGTCCTAATAGATCAAATACATGGCCTAAGAATCTCAAATATATCCAAGTGAAAGAGACTGGTACATTCGGTCAGTTATTTCATAGGGTCCAAATAAAAGCTGTGGAGGATCTATGATAGAATCTGTCTCCTATGATTTTTATGGATGTCAGGTCAAACAAGGTAAACCCCCTGTACTCGAGATGAATATGCTCGATACTTGTGAGGGATATATTCAGATCACGACTCCTGGGATCAAAGTAGATTGCACCATAGAAGCTCATGTTTATAAAGTTGACCCTCCATCTTATACAGAACCCAGGTATATCAAAGAAGGGTCAGACCTCTATGATTCCTTTGTTCTTATTTACGAAAAAGAATTATTATCAAATGGTAATTTACAGATCTTTTACCGTTTTGACCCATATAGCATTGCCACTGTGTCAAATGATGATTATTTTGCTATATCTTTTTATATCAATAAGTTAGAAAATTCATCGGCAGTGAAAGTGTTGACTGATATCATTATTCATATCAAAAATCAATTCAAGGATGCATAAAAAATGGCAGTTATTTTCAAACCAGTAAGCTATACTGTCTACGGGCAGAAGATGCCATTTTCAGGTGAAGTACCTCTGGCAGAAACTAATATAGGATCTACCATAGAGGGTGAGATCATTGTATCAGTTTCTACCTTGATCACCATCAATACGCTCACTGCACAAGTTTATAGAGTGCTGCCTCCTACAGAAGATGAGTTAAGATGGAGTAAGGTACTTCCAGAGTTATATACTACTTCGATACTCACTTATACATCAAAAGTTTTGGATGATAAAAGAATCCAGATAACATGGAGGATGGATCCATCTTCTATTTCTACAGCAGTCCACGGTTATTACTATGGCATTCAGTTTTATCTAAATGAGATAAATGATGCATCTGTTTCTCAGTTTTCACCCCAGATAATAATCAAGATCAGTAACCCTATAGATTATACAGGTATCACTGGAGCAGCATATGAATCCCTCATAAAAGGTGATACTGGGGTACAAGGTGTGACTGGTGCAGGTGCTCAGGGTCAAACTGGGGTACAAGGAGATACTGGGGTACAAGGTATCCCCGGATCATACGCAGGTATGGGGGATACTGGGGTACAAGGTGCGACGGGTATTATAGGATTACCTGGCATCCAGGGAGATACTGGGTCCCAAGGTCTCACAGGTTCTCAAGGTCAGACAGGATTAGCAGGTCTTGCAGGTTCTGTAGGGCAAACTGGGATACAAGGGTCTACTGGGTCACAAGGTGCCACAGGTGTAGGATCTACAGGATTACAGGGATCTCAGGGAGTAACTGGTATAATAGGAGAAAATGGGGCTCGGGGTCTTCAAGGAGAAACTGGGTCATTAGGATTCACAGGATTAGATGGTCTTGCAGGTCCCCAGGGAGAAACTGGTAATCAGGGATCTACTGGTCAATTAGGTTTGACTGGTATGAGAGGATTCACAGGATTTCAGGGTATCACAGGATTAATAGGACAAACTGGTGCTCAAGGTATCACCGGGTTAGAAGGTATTACAGGACTCGTAGGAGTTACAGGATTACATGGTACCACAGGATCTCAGGGTCTAACTGGGGCAAGAGGCCTAACAGGTGCTCAAGGTACTACAGGGTTAGAAGGATCTACTGGGTCTCAAGGTGATACTGGATCTCAAGGAGATACAGGTATGGCAGGTCCCACGGGTCAACTTGGTCTCACAGGTATGGTAGGATTTACTGGTCTACAGGGTGCTACCGGTTTAAGAGGTATGACTGGTGTTCAGGGAGAAACTGGTACAGGGGATACAGGATTAATGGGTCCTACAGGGTATCAAGGGGAAACTGGATCTCAAGGACAAATAGGTGCTCAAGGTTCTCAAGGTATTACTGGCCTCATTGGTATCACCGGTCTCATAGGAGAAACTGGATCTCAGGGAGATACAGGGTCTATAGGATTACAAGGTACTACCGGATTAGATGGGGTGACTGGATCTCAGGGAGATACAGGGTCTCAGGGAGATACAGGGTCTATAGGACTGCGGGGTCAAACTGGGCTACAAGGTGCTACTGGATTAGAAGGATCGACTGGATCTCAGGGAGATACAGGGTCACAAGGACAAACAGGATCTCAGGGTGACACTGGCTCTCAAGGAATAACTGGTCTCATAGGTACTACTGGGTCTCAAGGACAAACAGGTTCTCAAGGACAAACTGGATCTCAGGGTATCACGGGTCTTATAGGGATAACAGGATCTCAGGGTATCACCGGGTTAATTGGTGTTACTGGATCTCAGGGAGATACAGGGTCACAAGGAATAACCGGTTCTCAGGGTATCACGGGTCTTGGTAACTTTTATGAACAAGGGTCTTTCGTAGATGCTACGATAGTACCAGCTATCATGTGGAATTTTCAGGATGAAGCATTCTTTGGTTTTGTCACTGGATTAGATGGAAATTGGGTACAGATATCATCAGGCTCTAAGGTAGGACCTACAGGATTCCAAGGTATCACGGGTCTTATAGGGATAACAGGATCTCAAGGACAAACTGGATCTCAAGGGATCACTGGTCTTCAAGGGATCACTGGTCTTATAGGAGGAACTGGGGCACAAGGTGTGACAGGATTAATAGGTGCTACTGGATCTCAAGGAGTCACCGGGTTAATAGGTGCTACTGGATCTCAAGGAGTCACTGGATTAATAGGATCTACAGGGTCTCAAGGACAAACCGGATCTCAAGGACAAACTGGATCTCAAGGGATCACAGGTCTTCAAGGATCACAAGGAACTACAGGTATAAGAGGTGTGACTATAGATTCCATCAATGGTCATATAGAAATACCGAGAGATAAAACTTATACATTGGATCAATATGCCCCGGCAAACTATACAATATCCAGTTTAGTAATAAAATCATCAGGAGGTACTGGAATGGTGACATGTAAAATAGATAGTACAGCGATTACATCTATAGATAAAGTATGGGCATCATCTACTGAACAGACTTTTAATGCTTCTGGGAATAATACAGTATCCGCTGGTAATTCATTATTCATGAATTTTACAGGTATTAATGGGTTTACTGATGCAGCATTCACTATAAGTATATCGAGATAATATGCCAAAATTAATATTTGAAAAATCTCAAGACGGTGCCTCTAAATTATCGAGTACCATTAATTATTGGAGGCTTAATGAATCATCTACAGGACCCTTTAGAAGATATCTTACTCCAGGTACAGGAGATTTCACAAGTACTGATCCTGCTTCCAATGATATAAAACTGAATGGTAATACTACAGCTTATTTCGATGGTGCAGGCAATGGGTATCTTGGTGCTGGTGACACTTTAGATGTCGGTACTAATAATTATTCATTTTCTGTATGGGTATGCCCAAAAAGTTTTACGGGTAAACGACCATTATTTAAGAAAATGAATGTGATAGAATCTCTATATTCAGATGTAGTGGGTTATTCATTTTGGTTGGAGGGTACAGTTTGGTTTGCTAATATCCAATATGGTACAATAGTTGGGCAATATTCTAATGCTTCATGGGACCACAATTTATCTATAAATGAATGGGCGCATATAGCGTTTACAGTAGACCGCGATAATGGGGTAGTAAGATATTATAAAAATGGAGTATTATCTAATTCAGCAGCTCTTACTGTAGCTACTAATGGTATAAATTTGAATAATTCAGCTCCAGCCTGTTTAGGTGTAGGAATCATAATAGATGCAGTATATTGGTATTACGGGAATATGTCAGATGTTTTTTTTGACACAGCAAGAATATGGGCTGCTGGTGAAGTTTGGCAATTATATAAAAATGTGGGGTAAAAAATGTCTTTTCCGATCGGTCCTTCCGATAATCAGCTTTATACAAATGCTCTAGGTACAGTCTATAAGTATGTAGCAGCAGATGGTAAATGGATAATAGTATCTCAAGAGATCCAAGGGTATACAGGAGCACAAGGGGTGACAGGATTAGTAGGGGTCACAGGAATTGATGGTATTATAGGGTCTACTGGTGTTACTGGGGTACAGGGGTATACTGGATTGAGTGGATTAGCTTCTAATACTCAGATAAAATATCTTACTTCAAATTTTAGTTCTACCACAACAGCCCAACAAGTATCAGATCTTTCATTTAGTGCAGTAGCAAATGGTATTTATGCTTTTGAATTGTGCCTAAGAGAAAGTGCTGCGGTAATTGCAGGATTTACTGGTCCAGCTATATCTTCTTCATGGGGTAGTTCATTATCCTCCACAGGTTATGGGTCAGTAGTTACTACATTAAGTAATATATCAGCAAGTAACGTTCTTGATTATTCTGACTTTCGTGGATTCATAGCAAACAATAACAGTGCTGGAACTTATACCTTAGTTGTAAAGCAAGCAGCCACATTATACGCAAATGGTTTCATGAGAGTAACTAAACTTAATTAACTATGGTAAAAATGGAGAACAAAACAAAATGGCAGTACAACAAAGATTCGATGGATATGGCTCACATATCCCAGTCCTGGAGACTATAAGATCGATCACTAACTTCTCTAACATTTTAGAGTTCGGGGGTGGTGATTTCTCCACTGCATACTTCATGAGTATCCCGGAAGCTAAAGTCACTACTATAGAGTCTCAGTCCCAGGAATGGTATGAGCATCTTCTTACTATCAATCCCAATACACTCTGGATGCCTGATCATGAAGAAGTTTTAGCCTATGCAAGATCTTATAATCAGCCAAGAGACTTAGTCCTACTGGATACTCATCAGGATCTAAGGTACAAGCTTGCTCCGATCGTCCGTGAGTATTGTGATGTAGTGATCATGCATGACTCTGAAACATCCCTTTATAAATATGATGAGATCCCTATAATCGGGACAGAATATTTATATGCAGATTTTGTGATACATAGACCATGGACTGGGGTGATGAGCAAGGATAAGCTACTCCTACAAAAAGTACTTTATCAAGTACCAGGTTTGCTGTACAATGATATGGAGTACAAGATTTATTTAGCAGATATTTAATAGATAAAATTTGGGACAGGTATGGGAAAGAGCCCGGTTATGTTCTCCAACCTCCCCGGGCAGGAGTACCATATGTCCCTTTATATAAGGATAATAAAATATGCCAGTCTGGGAATTTAAAGATTTTGCTGATATAACTTACAATGCTCGCAGGATAACTCCTAAGCATAATCGATCTGTGAGTATATCAGTAGATGATACTAATCTATATATCAATGATAATGCATTCCCGGCTACTGCAGGAGCAACTGGTCAGATCATGCAATGTGGTGGTACCGGGATGTCATGGGTAGATCTTCCGTTTGGAGGTGAGACTGGTATCCAAGGTACAACTGGTGCATTTGGTGGTCCTCCGGGATCAACTGGGTTAAGAGGTCCCACAGGATTAGATGGTGCATATGCAGCCATGGGTGTTACGGGAGCTCAGGGATTACAAGGAGTAACTGGGCTACAAGGAATAACTGGGTTAAGAGGTCTAACAGGATTACGAGGTACACTTGGTCCTGTAGGTTCTCAAGGTGTTACAGGTATCCAGGGATCATCAGGTCTACAAGGAGTAACAGGGATGAGAGGTACCGCTAGTTATACTGGCATGATCAATATAATAGTAGATGCAGGAGGAGCTCTTCTCACTCCAGGAATCAAAGGTCAGATCGTTATCCCTGTCACATCTCAGGTTTATAAGTATAATATTTTTGGGAGTACCGGTGGGTATGCTCGATTCGATATAAGCAGGACTAATTACTCAACATATCCTGGGGCAACTCTTATGCATTACAATGAGACTGGTGCGGTACTTAATGGCACTGTAAAAAATCGTGATACAGATATAACCAATTGGGCTAATAGATCTATGTCAGCAGAAGATATAGTAATATTTAATCTGGTATCTGTAACTGGTATGCATAGATTAAGTCTTAACATAGGGTATAGTATAATATGATACTTACTTCGGTAGCACATAGCTATAGCACCAATCATATATCTAATGATATAGCAAAATTTGGAGGTTATTTTTATTGTGCTAATTGGAATGCTCAAGTAGCTATATATGATTTAAACATGAATTGGGTAGCGTACAGCCCATACTCAAGTAAAGAATCACATTATTGGGATAATAATTACTTTGTCCAATCTGATGGGGTAGTGGGTAGTAGTTGTATATTAAGATTTTCCCATTTTAATGGTGCCATTGTTTCTCAGATATACTCTATAACACGTGGTAATTCATCCAATATGTGCACACTCAACGGGTCTTATGTTCTTGGGTATGATTCTGGGTACATAAGATTTTATAATTACACAGGTACAGTAATAAGCTCTACCTCATTTGGTTTAAGAGCCTTATGGGGTTATATGATGCCATCAGGAGATAGACTCTGGACAAAATCAGAAACCACTTCTGGATTTGGTTGCTATATTGATGCTTGGTCAGTATCTGGTAGTACACTCACATGGCTCGCTCAGTATGTAATAGATGATCATACCGCAGGTTATTCAAATAAAGTAGGATTTCCCTACCTACCACTTGTAGATGAAGATATGCCTATAGGGATAGAGAATAGGATAGATCTTATACATTGGAATGGATCATCATTTAATAAGATAGCAGAGTTCCCATGTTCCATACCAGGTGATTTTAACATTTCATTCATGTCTAAATATAAAGATTATCTTGTTGGTAAATCATGTAGCCCTGATATGGGTAGTAGATACAATCTTATATTTTTCAATAAATACAACTTTATACCACTTTACATATTTCCAAGAAGTACTAACTTTGACGTAGGCTCTTATGTAGATGGAGATTATATCTATATATCAGCAGATTCATTATCTGGGTATGCTATCACCAAATATTCCATAGTAGATGATACAAATAACGGAAAATTTAATGCATCATGGATGTAAGGGTAAATAAAATATGTCAGTAATAAATTACGCAGTAGAGATCATCACCGAACAAACTTCCTTCACCAATACTGCCTATGGTTTGGTAGCAGGGATATTCCGGTACATCACCGGTCGTCCTGGGTATGTAGGCTCTGCGGTATACCCTAAGAATGAGGATCTCTCAGATAATACCCATGTCTGGTATGAGGGATGGATCATGAAGGATAAGATGTCTAATCCTACTCGATCAGCAGATCTGTCCCAGACAGGTGATTATGCTACTATGTCAGGATTTAATTTCTCTATCCGTAATGATATAAAACTTTGGGTATACATCCGGGATAATGCTATTTATCTTACTAATCGTACCATCAATTTTTATGTAGTAGTAGATGGTATATTTTACATGGCGTGGTCTGGAGTAGTATCTAACAATCCATATGATGATATCAATTATGAGTTTATCTGCACCGATCCATTCAAAAAACTCCATAAGATGATCCCGCCTATAGTGGTGGACCAGACATCTTATCCTGGATCATCACCAGATTCTCAAGGCACCACGATACCAGTAGTGATAGGTGATTGTACCTATGCAAAGCTTACCGTGATCAGTGACGCCCCTGTTAATGATACACTCGTAGTATCTAAGCTTACTAAAGATGAAAACTTTGAGATCAAAGCATGTGGTGCAAAGACTTATAAGACTACTGGTTTGGCAAATCCAGAACTCGAACTTTACACCAAGAATGTATCCTATATTTTGGATGCTCTCAAAGACCATTATATTTATGCAGCTAAGGGTGGGGGAGAAATTGATTCTGATCAACTACTTCGGATTACGGGTAATGATGCTACGACCATAGCTGGGATAACCAAGGTAAAACTTGGGTCATCTTTTGATTTTACGACAGAAACTATTTTTAATCAGTCTTATGCTTATGATCCGAGACAAGGCGAGGGTGTACCATTTATTAAAGCGTACACAGCTACAACTTTTACTCACTCACAAAAGGGTGATGTATTCCAGGGGATGTGGGATATAAGATCAGAAGCAGAAATAGAATATGCTCATATAGATATGTCTAATGCTGGAGCAGGGTGTAATCAGATTCTCCTCGAAATATCTATGAATCAGAATTGCACAGTAACTATACATAAAGATAGTCCTACTGGAGAAATGATAGGGCGAGTACCAATAATATCTGGTCCACTTGCATGGGTCACAGTAGATATCAAGAAACAATATGGTACTGATGTAGATATATTCATAAATTTTGCAGGGGGTAATGCAAAGTACCATGGGTACGTCAATATCCTCAAGACTCTAAGACCTACCCATAATAAATCTGATATATCCACTTGGTTCCTCTCATCTTTATACATGCCTTATACTCATGTAGTATCTACTCATGGTATAAAAGAATTTGTATCTGATGCAGCAGGTCCTATGGTCTTTATCTATAATGATCAGACTCTCGCCATGGAACAAGTACAGGGCATTGTACTCAATCAAGTGATTGACACAACAGGGTCCATGGGGCACCCTCAACTTGGCATGTATACGTCAAGAATGAAAAAAGATGGATCAGTAATTTATATGGTACCTATCGTACCCAGACAGTGGGAGATATTTATTGATCAAAATGGGTATATAGATAGTGACTCAGGTCCTGTGAAAAGTATCACAAGTAATTCCCAATCGATAGTAGGATTTTCTTTATGCGATAGATCTCAAAGAACAAATTGTTCTATCCACTTTCCGGAATATGGGAATAAGAAGAATCTATATAAATTTTCATTCCGTGTATCTTATCCTCCTGAACAGCTGCTCACTGAGTATGATAGTCTATATTTAGCTTTTGATATGCTGGCAGTACCTTCAGAACCAGTAGATATCAGGATGTTCGCGGAATATTCCATGATCGATGCCTATGGAAACGTAATAGATATGCTTACTGATGGTGAAGTAGAACCCGCAGTATTTTATCCCATAGATGAATCAGTACAGCCAGATAGAATAGGATTTGATAGTCTACCAGATGAGTACTATGCGCATGGGGGATATAGGATAGTTACTGGTGATGTCTTATGGCCTTATGTAGACTATAACGGTAATGGTGAAGAGCAAACCATGAAAGGTTTACTCAAACTCTCAGATGATATATTTGGGGCTATTAAGGATGGCACCACTACTAATATGATCCAGGTCAATGTTTATGTGACGAGTACAGGTGCTACTCAAAAAGATGAATTTGGTAATGATCTCCCGGATCCCCCTATAGGACTCCCCTTCACACTTGGAGTTTCTATGAAAGAGGCTGGATTTATAGGGTATCGGTCTGTTAATCCTTCTTCGGATGATTTTTATGTAAGGGTCAAGGGGGAAACTATAGGGGGTTTAGAATCTAATACAGTTTATAGAGCATTTAGATTAATGCTTGAGACATACGATGGGATACTTCCAGCTAATATCGATTATACTAATTTACCTTATGTAAGGGATGACTGGAATGTAGGTCGACAGATCAATGATCGTAAGAATTCCTTTGACTATATAAGTGAGTTAGCTAATCAATCCTTTGTAGTAGTATACCCTACCAGGACTGGGAAACGTGGACTCAGAGCATGGAGAGATCCCTATTATAAATATGTAGGAAGTACATGGGTAGATCAGGAACCCACAAAGTTATCTCTGCCTGTTATAGTAGATAGTATCACGTGGGAAAATACAGAGATGGCAGATCTTTATAATGATTATCGTATCTGGTATGACTACAATGAGGCTACTAAAAAATATCAATGTTCTATCACCATCACTAATGCTGATCAAGCAGCATTCCCAGCTATAGGAGTAATGTCACCAGCCCCCGTGACCATGGAGTTATGGAAAACATGGGTGGGTGGGATCGGTGGGGGATCATATGCAGATGCTAAACAGATATGGGATACTATATCAGAATCTTATAGGAGAACATGGGCGATACAACCTTTACCGGATGCTCTGGCTAAGTTATCATGGTTCCCCAATGCTATGCTTTTTAAAGGTCTCCCAAATCCTGTCCTGAGTACAAAAGATTCTCCCTATAAGTTTATGGATAATTGCATAAGGTGGATTACCAGACAAAAAACTAAGGCGATATTTCAGACTCCTATCATAAGTTCTACAGTAGTGGCTGAATTGTTGCAGACCGTGCAATTTACAGATCCTATCTATACAAACTCTGGAGTGCGTACTGGATGGATAAGTGGTATCGAAATAGATCCAAAAAAAGATATAATGAAACTGACTTATATACTGGAGCCTGAAGATATAGTAATCGATAACCTGATCATAGAGAGGGGTCAACTATTAAATGTTAATACCCATGTGGAATCAGGTACTCAAACTGATACAGTTAAAGATGGTCAAAATAGAACTTAAAACAAGGATATAAAACATGTCAATAATATTATCAGATGTTATACGAGTTGAAACGGGGGAAACCGGATTATATTATGCTTTAAGGAATCAGCAATCAGGTTTTGCCAGTGATACGGATAAAATGATCCATAAATTTTCGGATGGTACCATCAAAAAGTATCTTCCTGAAGATCAGATGGCGATATATGGGATGACAGGTATCCAGGGTATGCCTGGTGAAACTGGTCTATCGATACCAGGAGGTACTGGAGTAACTGGTATACAGGGTGTCACTGGTCTTATAGGCACAACCGGATTACAAGGTGGTCAAGGGCAAACTGGTTCCCAGGGTCAAACAGGAGCATCTATCATAGGACCTGATGGGATAACAGGATTACAGGGAAGTCAGGGGATTCAAGGGCAAACAGGAGTACAAGGTGATACAGGGGCTCAAGGGATTCAGGGTACCCAAGGTGATACAGGAGTAACAGGTATCCAAGGTAGTCAAGGTAATACGGGAGCAATAGGTACTCAGGGTATCCAGGGAGATCCAGGTATCCAGGGCAATCAGGGGCTACAGGGAGTAACTGGCATCCAGGGTCTCCAGGGTCAAACTGGTGCTCAAGGTATCCAGGGTGCTACAGGTTTAACTCCCCCAGCACAAATAGGTGGTACCGGGATAGCGGGATCGATACCGATATTTGTTGATGCATCACATCAAGAACCATCAAGACTTACAAACACCTTTGCTGGGTGGTTCGAATTGAACGGCTCACTTAACGCCACGGGAATGATCAGCGGGGGTATTAATTTATGTCGCGGGAATATCATAGCTCCGTCTGATCATAGTGGAGATGCTCTAGGATTAACTGGCGGAACTTGGTATCAGATAGTAGATAATTTATTTGAGCAATTTACATATAATTTTACAGTGGCATCACATAAGTTATTTGCAACCTACGCAGGTTTCTATCAGGTCAACTATAGTCTATCTATTTCATCCAATGCTATACCAGGCGGAAGTGACATAGTAGAAACAAGAGTACGTAGATATGATCCGGACACATCAGAATACTTGTTATTACAATCATATCAAGTTAATAATGTTGACAATGGTTATCAACAGATAATGGGATCAGGATTCATGGAGCTTAAAGCTGGCTCTTCAATAGAGCTTCAAATCAAACCACATACTACGGGGACAACCTATATCCTCAATCAGTCCCTGACTGCAGTTAGAATAGGTGTGACTTTGATATAAGATCAAGAATGGGGCATAATAAAACTGCCCCATTCATCTTTCAGGTGATCAATAGTAAGTTTCCCGCTCATCATAGCACGAGAGATATCCCCCAGTACAGACTGATCATTTATTTTAAGAGGTAGTTGATCAGGTTCAACCGAATATATGTAGTAATAGATATCTTTCAATTTATTTATTATTATATCAAAATCCTGATCATGCAAAAGGGACATACGAGCATTCACTATTATACCTGACTCCTGTATATCTACAAGCATAACAGTAGTGAGCATCTCATAAGTGGATAAGCTACTACGCATAGCATATATATCAGCTATGCACCGTATGTGAGCAACCTGCATACTATATGAGATGCATCGCTGATTGTTAGCAAAATGCTGGGATAATAACACTACGAGTGATCCTCTGTTTTGATCCGGTATAAGGTTACTAACATCTGTAGAGTAGATCCAGATCGTAATAAGATGGGACAGTACCCGAGTGGGTTAGAATAACATTGAGCAACTTCTGCTGTCACATTCTCTATTGGAATAGAAGATATATCCATGATCTTAGAGGCGGACGTTTTTAGCGAGCTATGTAAGTATAACCAACCCTCCTCGATCCATGCCTGTGCTCTCTGGCAACCATCTTGTGAAGTCTGGTAATGTATATCTAGGATCATAGATCCTCCCCGAGTATATCATTAAAGTCAAGTGTGTCTTTTTTTAGTTGAATTTTTGTAGGGACAATATCTTTTTTGAGTATGCTGGCTATCTCCCCAGTTTTTTTCTCTATCCCAAGTAAGGATGCTGTTATAGCATCATCAAAAGCATCGGTCATGGATGTCCGTAATGCAGTTATATCTATTCCAGTCCTGAAGAACGTCTGCATAGCCAGGTCAGATAAAAATGTTACTGAGCATCCATGCTGAGCACTCAAGTCCTTTATTTTTAGATAGTTCTTTTCAGATATCCGTATAGAGTGTGTAGTATCAGACATGCTCATTCCCTCCAGCTCTCTCAATTTTGATTATATGTTTGAGTAATGTATCAAGATCCTCAAGCGGTATACACCTGAGCTGACGTACCAACCATTCGTTCTTTACAAGAGAAGAATATTTTTTAAATTGAGTAGGGGTCAATTTTTTTATCTCCCGATAAAAATACTCCAAAGGTTGAGAATGTAATGGTGCCTGATTCATTTTTTACTCCTTACGCATAAGGGTATCCAGTGAGTGATGACCGCCATATCAAAGGTTATTGAATTAAGTTCCGCCAGATACCTGATCAGCTCTGCTGTTAGAGATCCAGTAATGTAGACCTGCACTGCCTGGGATGACCTACCCCTATTAGAGTAGGTGATGTACCCCTTAGATTCCCCTGAGGATAATCCATGATCAGGGATCCTACGATTACCGTAGATAGCTGCTTTAGTAGATGGTCCTGTTTTTATATATATCATTTTATCCTCCTATTAATATAAAGATACACACTTAAATACAAACGTGCAACATATTTGTGATAAATATATAATTTTGATTGAGCAGTGATAATTACATTGTATTTTAGAGTATATCGTAGTATAATAATAGCACACAATCTAACCCAGGAGTTTATATGCTAAAGTTATTATTGTCAGCCGTAGCAGTTATAAGTTTGATTGGATGCTCTAACCCGATAGGTACATCAAATGATAATAAGGTTACTATCCATGTATCTATGAGGAGTAATTCTACTGACACTATACTATCGGATGCTGCAATAAGCTGTGAGGGGGTAGTCATTGAATATATAAACCCAGGAGAGAGTCTTAGCATCACAGTGAGAAATAATTATAAGCTAACTGCTACGTATAATATAGCTATTCTGGAGTACCTACCAGAACCTACTATGGTTACATACTATGATACTGTGACCTGGATAGCTAAGGCTGACAGTACCTGGAGGTTCTGAGGAGAGTAGGTGGTCAGAACGAATCTGACCACCTACCATTTAACTAATAGAATTCCGGGAGTTTCTCGCTATCTAACTGAATATCATCATTTTTCTTAATGAATCTCTTATAAAAGTTCAGTGCTCCTTTAGCACTGAAATAGTCCACCACAACAGCTGAACCATGCACCACTTCAAGTTTTGGTTTTATATCGCCATTTCTTCTGAGGTTAGCGTACACGTCGCCGTTTTGTTTTAGTATTATCCCTTCTAAAATTTCGATGAATTTACCCTCTGGTATGCCACACATTCCAGCTAGATCCCTATATGATATCAAACCTTCCCTATTGATGAGGTCCTGAACTATCCTATCACTATCTGATAACCTTTCTATTTTTCTGCCTGCCATCTGTAATTTACCGGAAAGTTTTTCTTTTTCCTCAACTTCATTAGCATACGCCCTAAGAGCATCTGCGTATGTCTGGGGTACTATTGGGCTACTGCACATGTTTTTAATAATTTTCCTGGCGTCAGAAAATGCTTTTACTATTTTTAATTTAAATTCTACCGCTTCAGGAGAATTTCTAGAAAGAACTCCACTAGCAAACAGCTGGTCCTTTGTAAGTAATATGTATTTTTGAGGCTGACCCTTTCCTTTTGCTACTTCTTTTTTAAACAGAAGTATTCCATGTCCTTGTTCTATATTGTACTTATACTTAGTTATAGTTTGCATAAGATTATGGTGCTCAATTCCTAACCCATTAGCTACTACCCTTGAGTCAATAAACTTTTCCCCATCTTTTTCGATCAGAGCTAAATCATTTATCATTTTTGTTTTCTCCTGTAAGTTTAATTAAGTTTTCTATCGCCTCAGGTGCATCAGTCCTCTTTGAAAATGCAGCAAGTCTTCGGAGACCCTCAGCATTAACAAATATCTCTGGTTTACCATCAATGACAACAGCATGCTTCATATCCTCATCCAGTAGGTTTAGCATAAACTCCATTTCAGTTTCTTCCATACCCATTCTCCCTCCAATAAAAAATGGACCCCCTCCCTGGTAGCACCGAGTACAGTGGATGTACCCGCAGGGAGTTGGTCCAAATTATATAAATTTTTTAGTTTTCTTTTAATTCCCGTGCTACCGGACTCATATAAGATACCAGCAATAGATGCCTAATGCAAGAATTATTTGATAAGACCCATCTCACTCAACAATGTCACTAGTGATACTATAGGGTATTCCAGTTCCGATGTATAATGCACTATCATACCTGTTTCATATGATACTCTCTGATATACCTGTGCGAGACCATATATCTCAGCTATCCTAAGGGATGCTGCCATGCACTCCGCAATCCTAATTGACGATATTGTATTAGGAGGTTCAATCAACTGCAGATTACAAATAGGTTTCTCAGGTGACAATTTTGACCTCCGTCCCATCGAGTTGTAGAGCCATTACTCGATATGGCACCTGTATAAAACGCACAATGTACCGCACATCACCAATATACTGACACTTGATAAGTGGTATTTTATCCTCTAAGAAGTAAATTCTGAATTTGTCAATTGGTATGGTCGATGGTTCTGCACCCGGATCGGCATAAGACCGATTGTAGGCTGTCTTGGATTTACGTGGCATGGTGTTCTCCTTTTTATATTTGTGGAATAACTCGTAATAAATCCGCAACGTACATGTTAATAGGCCAATCCTCATTAATATGGAGTGCAAGATACGTGGGATTAATATTGATTAACCGTATAAAATCTTTTCGGCTTATGACCGGATTTTCTCGATAATTATAATCAAACTCAGATAAACTTCCGTCTTCCAAAAAATTATCTATGATACCCTGTTTATAATTCTCCTCCATCTGTTGATCTAACAGAGGTTTCCAAGCCCTGATAGTTTGTAAACTTAACAATATTTTCATGGTGTTCTCCTTATAAACTTTCAGCGATTTCGGATATAGTTAACTGATTAACACTTTCTTCATCAATTTTTTCAATTTTCTTCTGCCTATTTATTTGTGCTCTACCAGATAGGATAACCTCCTCTGATATGTGAAGTAAATTTCGCAGATATAACTCTGCTACCATAATTCTATGGGTACCAAATGCAGCAGTTATAATATCCTTATATAATGTGATATCAGATTGAGATAATGCTATGTATGGGATAGTAAACCCATCAGGGATATCCCGCAGATATGCGAAGGTTTTTAAATGTTTATATATAGGAGATAAAATCGAAGTGCTCAGAAAATTAATTGCCTCTGTTTTAGTAATTCCGTCTGTTTTAGCAGGTTCCCATGTAATCCTGGGAATACTTATAGGATAACCAGTTATCATTTCGTGATTAATAAATTTTAAAAAATAACTACCATTGGCAGAATCAACAGGTTTGGATAACCGAAAAACACAGTATCTATGAGAGGATATGAACTGGGATAAATTTTTATGATCAATCAATATGTTGTGAGTTAAATGTACTCCCATCTCTCGATAAACTGCGCTAATGGCATTGGGGCGCCGTTCAATATAGTTGTACCACTTATCGCCAGGATATGGTATTCCAATAAGTAAATGAATAGACTGGTCAACGATTTTACAATCAGTAAGATACCCCCGTCGATAGGATCGCTTAAATTCTGGTGGCATAGTTCCTCCTTCAAATAAAAAAGCCGGGTGTTTTGTTAGAACCGCCACCTGCCTGTCCCATTTACATACAGGCAGAAGCTTACAAAACACCCGGCTATTATTTTAAAAGTCGGTAATGGGATTTCAAAACTTTGAGTGGTTCTAATCACTCTATATTAAATTACAATAAATTTTTATGGCCGTCAATAGGTAATATTTTCCTACCTAAATAAGAAAGGGTTCTCATACTCCTAAAGAAAGATTATACCCACGGATTATATATATAGATAATCTATAGGGATTATAATCCCCAGAGAGTATTAAACTCTTAGATTACCAACAGGATTACTGTTGGATTACTCACTGGTTACTTCGAGGAGGATGTGGTGTCACCCACCACTTCTCAAGAGAGATATAAACTCTTAGATTAACCACTCTTCAGATTACTCGTGGATTACTCGTGGATTACTCGTGGATTACTTGGAGACTACTTGTAGATCACCCATCTCGCATAGTTCTCCTTATCCAGGATCGAAGATCTATCCATCACCCATCCATCGATAGGCTCTAATACAGATCCTCAGTTTACGGGCTTCCTATGCATTAACCAGATAATCAGATTCAGTAAGATAATAAATCTTATATGGTGCCCGTTATTGGTACAATCATAGATGTATATTGAGATTATAAGGAGAGGAAAGCATGTCATTTATCCAAGAAAATCTTATACGTGTTATACCAGAGATCCAGAGTAAGATAATAAATTACGCAAAACGTAATAATCAGTTACTACGAACTCTTGATGATGCTGACCTGAACGAGTCTTATTGGGATGGTGTTACAGGACTGATAGAAGATCCATCAGGGAAACCAGTATTAACCCAAAAAGAACTCGAAACCGCTTTGATTGCTCGTACCGAAGCATCAGCATTACAAGAGTTAAATCAACGTAGGAATGATCAAAAATTACTTGATGGTTATACTGGTATGAGTTTATCTCGACAGGAATATTTTAAGTACCCGGAGAAATTTATAAAAATCCTACCCGAGCGACAATCCCTTTTAGCTCGATGTCGAAATATGCGACTATACTATACAGAGATAGCAGAACTATTAAACCTCAAGGGGATCGATGGTCAAATGGGTGCTATAAATGCAAAGTTCAAAAAGTGGGGGGAACAGTCTCCTATAGCGATAGATCTGGCACAGGATGAGCTAAAGGTACTTGAGGATCCCACTGACCTGGCTATTATACAGGATGCCTTGGAGGGTCTTAAAATAGGCCATACTGCAAAACGATTAGGTTTAAATAGCGGTAAATTATCACGTAGAAAGTATCAGTTGCTGCAGCAACTCGGTAGAATAAAAAAGTGTCTGTCACAAAAGTTATCAACCTCTTCAAGAGAAAAATAGGAGCCTCCCGAATATTCTCAGACCTGTAAAACCTCAGATTTCTATGTTATGGATAGGTGTAATAGGTGACATAAAATTATCTATCCATAATTTTTTAAAATAATTGTTGTGTTACTCAATTTAATTCCGTATATTTATTATGAGCCTAAAATATACACCTGTAGCCGGTGGGTTAAATTATGGAAAAGCAGATCACCACAGTTTACAAGTACCCCTTGAGGATATCACCTACATGTGCCAGTACTCTATATCAGTGGTCATGTGCATGTAGGTATCTATGGAATCGTTCTCTGCGGTTGAAGAGTGGCTTATACAAGCGGTATAAATTATCTATGGGTTACTTTGGAACTAAACATCCAGATGGCATTAATACAGTAGGTACTGCTAAACGTCTGACAATCTTACGGGCACGTTATGAGTGGTTAAATGCTCTTCCCTGTTGTACCCAGCAGGAAGTTCTGAGAGATTTGGATAAAGCTTTTTCGAATTTTTTTAAAAGAGTCAAGAAGGGGGAAACTCCAGGTTATCCTAGAAAAAAACACAGAGGTGATTTGCATAGACTGTATTTCCCTAAATCTATTTTTCGTATAGATATGGACGATCAGGGTAGGCATTACTTGAAATTACCAAAAATTGAAGCACTGATCCGAATTGATATAGATAGGCCATATTTAGAGCATCCAGCGGATAAGATAATAAGTCTATCTATAGTACACGAAAGAGAATATTGGTATGTCTGTATATTAGTTGAAAAAACCATAGATGTCACTATTAGAGCATTACCGGCAGTAGGTATAAATCGTGGGATAGTCAAGACTGTAGCATTATCCGATGGAACTGGTTATCAATTAGATACTGATAAATTAAAAAAATTAGAAGATCGTAAAACTATACTTCAAACAAGACTTTCTCGTAAAATCGGCAGTAAAAAGTTTGAAAAAAAATCAGGACATTGGCTTCAACAAAAAAAGCAAATAGATAGATTAGATCATGCCATGGCGGATATCAGGT